>Ga0247735_1000152_pt1 | contig 31678 bp, 42 predicted proteins | sample UWRJL178409R2_FD_180934 | JGI IMG/M metagenome (GOLD analysis project Ga0247735, IMG submission 180934) | Plant litter microbial communities from Arlington Agricultural Research Station in Wisconsin, United States - UWRJ-L178-409R-2 | ecosystem: Environmental > Terrestrial > Plant litter >... | reverse complement strand
CAGTACGTGAAAAGGCACAATCGAAAACACTTGGTGGTGATGGGCTGATGTTCGACTATATTATAGAGCTACCAGCAAGGCACGTCGTGCTGAAGAACAAGTTTTTTCAGGCTCAGTTACCAGCGAAACCCGATATAGGACGGTTCAAGTTCTTTAAGCTGGAAAGATACTTATTCAGGCGTAGTCGCACGGGGTGCTACCTCCTTGTAAACGATGACCCAGAAGTGGCGGCAATAGGATAATGACTCAAGAAGAGATGTACGAAATTATGCAAAAGCATTTGTCTCAACCCGCCCCCTGGCGAGATAAACTTTCTGGTTCTTGGGACGGTTTTCGCAAAGCTAATAAGTACACTGGACCCGTAAAGAACGACATCTTTCTTCGACCACCTGTTGAACACGACAACAAGTTTGTGTTTAAGGCGAAAAAACCCGCGAAAATTGATCGCGGGAAGAAGAATAATATGGAGCACCTCATTAAGGGCAGAATGGGTCAGCTGAAACATTCGAGAAGTGCCTATACAATCACGACGCTCGATAGTGGAGAAGTTGAGATGGTAGACCACACTGGGGGGTTAATACATTCGTTTGACCTTGCCCGCCACCAGTCAAGCTCAGTATCGACACCGTTTCCCCCTCGATGGGACACAACATGGCACCACGGTGAAGCTGAGCTGAGAGCCAACACGACATTCGAAATTGAAACCGAAGACGTGATAACGCTTTCAGGTGAACGTCACACGATTATGAAGGGATTGAAGCGCAGCGATAGTTACTTTGATGACTTTGCGAAATCACGACTTGCGCAGGGTGGAATTATGCACATTGATGAGAACCTCGACTGGTAACCATCTTTGATCGTAAAACGCAGCCAGCGAGCTCCTGTGAAGTCACAGGGGCTTTATTTATGTGCTGAGTGAAGCTATCTGGCTACCCGTGATCGCTGCTGCGTCTGCCATTGTTAAGTGAGCAGTACCGACTGTGTCGTCGACAGGTACGCCATACAACACATCTTCAGGGTCGGGGATAGACATAGTACCAACTGAGCTACCATCGTAGGTAACTCCATCGCGAACGTCAGCAGGGTTAAATGATGAGGCCATGTTGGTCAGCGGTGGGACTAGATTTTCTGGGGTGCCAAGAATAGGGTTCATTGTAATAAAGTTACTAATAACCTCTGTACCGTCTACTATCATATATGCACCCTTGATTGCGGGTGATAACGTGTAATTATTCAAGGTAACTAAACTACCAGCTTGACCAAGACGAACTGTGCTTGTAGTTGAGGCTGTGATAGACATCAAAACACCTGCTGTCATAGCCACGGTATCACCGCCAGAAATGACATCGCTTTCGAGTAACAAGTGCGAGTAGTTGTTCACAACCACGCCTTGCGCGTTATTGATAATTCCGCCCTTAATGTTACCTTTTATGGTCGCGTAAATAGCACTTGTAGTATTTGACCCAGTTAGAGTAACGCCATCGTATGCGCTTGTACCGTTACCACCAGCTGTAACATCTCCATAAACTGTGAGATATGAAGGCCCGACTGTACCAGAAGACCCCATAGATAAACCTGGGCTGTACAACGCGGTACCCGCAGCCACATTACCCGTAATGACAATCGTACCGTTTGTGTTACCAGAAGGCTGAACTGTAATACCCGAAGAGCCGTTTGTAGTACCCGAAGCCCCAGTCACATTCCCGTTTACAGTTAAGTTATAGTTGGTAGCCTGTGAAATGTACAGCCCAAATTGTTGACCGTTGGTCGCAGAGGTACCACCAGATACGTTGCCGTTAATAATGATCGTTGGGCTACCTGAGTTGACTGACATCCCTGGCGAACCGCTTTGACCACCACCACCCTGAGCGGCTTGTACATTAGAGTTGATCGTAATCGTACCACTAAAGACGGATAGGTTGACCCCGTTAGCTGTGACTAAGGTTGCATTTACTACCACCGTTTTAGTACCCTGTAGAAATAGCCCGTTTTGGATATTGGTTGCTGTGAGGGTTATATTACCCGTTGCGGCTGAGAGGCTACCTAAAGTATAAGCCCCGACCGCGCTTGCGCTTGAAAGGCTACCCGTAAGAGTTACTGTTATATCTACCGCGCTGTTGGTGTAAAGTACATAAGGCTCAACACCTGTCGCGTTTGAGTCCCCCTGCCAAGACCCCCCGCTAAATGAGACTGAACCAGTTGCCCCAGCGAGCATCGTAATAACCCCGAGAGCAGTTGTTCCTGTGTGAGCACCCACAGAGATATTACCTGTTGTAACAGTGCTACCTGTGGCTGAATAACCAGCGTCAAACTCTAACAGAGCTGAACCAGTAGCTGTCACCGATAATGACATACCAGCTGAGCCGCAAATAATAGATCGAACGGCTGAACCAGTGACCACAAACTTACCGTCACCCGTGTTAGATAGCCCTTGGACTGAGATGTCTTGGTCGATAGTAACAACGTGACCAGTAACAACCTGAGCAACATCAGCAGCGCCTGGGATTACACCACCACTCCATGTTGAGGTGCTAGACCAGTTGCCAGTTGCTTGAGATGCAATCGTTGCCATTTATTTTACTCGCTTAATGTGGCTATTTGACCACCCGTTATATTTGCTAAGTCTGCGTTGTCTACCAACGCTACACCAACCGAAGCATCGACTGCAACTCCTGCTCGGACAGATTGTGGCTCTGGTACGTTCGCGGTCCCCTTCATACCAGTTGGGTATGCTTCACCAGCTCGGACGTCGCTCTGATCTGGGCCTTCACCTGTAGAGTCTAGGGTGACAGGAGCACCTGTCCACGCTGGCCAGTTTGTAGCTGAGGGGACTTTGATGATGTAATTGTTGCCAGGTGTATACCTGACGTTACCGAATATTGCTACACCTGAACCTTGATTGGTGAGTGTATAGGTTTGTCCAGAATATGCTAAGCCTAATATAATGATTGACGTGTTTGTGTCACCGCTAATCGCTGGCCCCGCCATGCCAGATGTGACGTTGCCATTAATTCTAAGGTTCGTACCACTCATTAGCGCGCTCGTGCCCGAAGTACTGAGTGAAATTACGTTACCGTTTATGGTCGTAAGAAGTGAACCTGTAGATAGTACCTGAGCTGTTACACCAGGGAAGTGAGTCACGTTACCGTTGATAGTCACACTACCACCGTCTGTGCCACTAAGGCTAACGGTACCCATTCTACCTATAATATCACCGTTGATTGTCATACTTCGATTAGCTAGACCTGCGAGTACGATGTTACCAATACTCCCGCCCGTTCCACTCCCTATATTCCCATTGATGGTGAAAGTACCAATAACGAAGTTTGAAGCTACATAAACAAATATCGCTGACGGGGCACCGATAGGCGCGTTATTCGTGTTAACAATAAGGTGGTCGATGTTGCCAGCTCGGTTTGCCTCAACAAAGAAAGACGAGTTGAGCGTACACGCTAGGAATGATACGTTTAGGCTAATACCGCTGTTTTGTTCATACCAGAACATTGATGGTTCAAGCCCTGCTGTAGTGCCGTCACCCGTGAATGTGTTCATCGTGCAGATTACATTACCAGTTGCTCCAGTCGCGAAACCAACAACACCAAGTGCTGTTGATCCTGAATAGCCAGCGTTCACGATATTGAAGGTTAGAGTAGTGCCAGCTGCGGTGTGCGCGGCTGGGAATCTGAATAGGTAAAGACTACTCATGTTTATGGTAATAGTACCAGTTGAGGTGAATGTGTAGGCGGTGCTGTTAGGGAAGTCGATGTATGCGACACCAGAGGCTGTAAGGTTAGTTATCGTTACGTTCTGGTCTACCGTTACTACGTGACCAGCAATAGTCACGTTATCAGCCGCGCCAGGAACAACCCCACCCGTCCATGTAGAGGGTGAAGACCAAGGACCGCTTGCGCCTGATGAAATGTTAGCCATTTATTCTATTATACCTATGAGTACGTTGCTGTAGCACGGTTATCCCAGGAATCGTATGCTACTTCTACTAATACTGGTGAAGTTAATGTTAATCGGGTGAGTGACCAAACTGGATCAGACTCTGAAGTCGAGATTGGTGCCGTACCCATGTAGTCGTAAATGGTTGCTTGAGCGTGACGAATTTCACCGAGTGAACCACCACCGCCCCCGCCACCTGAAGGTGGTGCCCATTTCACACCGAGCGGCTGAGCTGAGTCTGCAGTCAGAACGTGACCGTTTACACCCACACTGAATGGTTGAGGCGTTGCAGTTGCGTCACCTACGATTAAATCACCCTTAGCTGATACGACATTTGAACCAGCTGGCCCTGTCGCACCTGTAGCACCCACACCTGTCGCACCGACTGGACCCGTAGCACCAGCCGTACCAGCTGTACCCGTCGCACCTGGAGGGCCTTGAACACCTTGAGCACCCGTAGCACCCGCACCAGTGTTACCTTGCGGACCAGTGAACCCGCGAACACCTGTTTGACCTATCGGACCAGTTGCCCCTGCAGGACCAGTTGCACCAGTAGCACCACCAGGAGAACCTTGTGGACCTGTCGCACCTGCGACACCAGCTAACCCTCGTAGACCTGTCGCACCAGTTGGACCTGGAGGACCTTCTGCTGAGTTAGGGATATAGATGAAGGTATAGTCGTTTGTTGAAAGAGCTGTACCCGAGATCGGAGTGACCTCGAACATATACCAACCAACCATATTTGTAACAGTGTCGATTGCGAACACATTTGTCTGGAATGACCCAGTGCTTCGTGTCGCGTAGAAGTAACCCTTTGGTGATACCAATGAGCTGTTAATCAATTCGTATAGTGAAGCACGATCTTGCCCTGCGAAGTCAAGCGAGTCGAGACGGAGTTTAGTCACTGACCCGAAAGTAGCGGAGTCAGCTGAGAACTTACCTGAAGTAGGGTCTAGGTCGTTTGGTGTGTCACCAATGTAAGACATTCTGAACCCAACAGATACACCCGTTGCACCAGTGTTACCAGCGGCACCAGAAGGACCAGTGTTACCGATAGTACCGATTGAACCTGGAGTACCTGTTGCACCTACTGGGCCTGTAGCACCAGTTGGCCCAGGAGAACCTGTCGCACCAGAACCAGTAGCTCCAGTCGCACCAATTGGCCCAGTTGAACCAGTGAAACCTAGGGGACCAGTCGCACCACCTGGGCTACCAGGGGCACCAGGAGTACCAGTTGCGCCCACTGTAATAGGACCGAGGTTTTCCCAAATGACACCGTTCCAAATCCAAGCGTCGTGGTTAGGGTTTGTGACGATGTAGATGTCACCTGTTGCTGGTGATGGAATACCGTAAAGGTCGAACTCTTCAATGACTGTGCCCTTAACTTGAACACCTTCACCTCGAGGACCAGTAGGCCCTGTGAAGCCGCGAGCACCAGATGGCCCAGTGCCACCAGAAGGCCCCTGTACACCCGTTGAACCACGCACACCAGTAGACCCCGTAGGACCCATAATGCGACCAACAGATTCCCAGCTGTCACCGTCCCAAATGTAAAGTTCGCCATCAACCATCCAACCGTCACCAATAGAGGCATCAGTAGGCAAGTCTTCAACGCTGTCGACCGTACCAAGGATACGAACACCAACACCAGAAGCACCCATTGGCCCTGTTGGACCCGTGCGACCGATTGGACCAGTTTGACCCTGTACACCCTGAATACCAGAGGCACCCGTTGCACCAGCACCCGTCGCACCTTGAGGACCTGTTGGACCTGTTAGCGGACCGATGTCAATCCAAGTTGTGCCGTTGTATGTCCAACCGTGACCAGTATCAGTAGCAATGTAAACGTCACCGTCTGCGCCAGAAGCAGGTAGGTTACCCGCAGTGGAAACTGTACCGACGATTTGAATACCAGTACCTGTAGCACCAGTTGAACCATTTGCACCAGTGAACCCTCTTGGCCCTGTTTGACCTTGGATACCAGTTGAACCTGTGTTACCAGAGGCACCTGTATTACCAGCGGCACCTGTTGCACCACGAGCAGTAATCAAGAACGCGCCAGTACCACCGACACCACCCTCTGCGACCCATACGTCGTAGTTTGATGGACCAGTTACACCAGTGAAACCGAGAGCACCAGTCTGACCTTCAGGACCAGTTGGCCCGCTTGGGCCTTGAACACCTGTTGCACCAGTTGGACCAGTTTCACCGACACCAGTAGCACCTGTGACACCTGTAAATCCACGAACACCAGTTACACCCGTGAAACCACGGACACCAGCTGGACCCGTAGCCCCAGTGTTACCGATTTGACCTTGGGGACCAGTTGGACCAACACCAGTTGCACCTTGAGAACCAGTTGCACCAGATGGGCCTTCAGGGGCGACAGACACAATGTAGTCGTCCATTGCGATACCCTTGTAATAAATAACGTCATCGTTACCGATTTTGAATAGAGGGATTGATCGTTCTAGGGTGAAGAAATAAGACTTTGTTTCGAGCTTATCAGTCATCTTCACTTCGATTTGGTATGTGTTTGCTTCTGCGTATGTAGTTTCACCCGCAGCGAAAGTAGTAGCCGTGAAGTCAGGTACAGTTACGTTACCTGAAGCATCGCTGGTATTATCCACGTTGTCCCAAGCACCCCATTCACCCGCAGATGTGAGGTTTCGAGCGCGGTATGATACACCGTCATCTGAATCTACCGCATTCTTAGGTGAGCCAGACACGGTTAGTGGTGAAAAACGACCACCGATTTGCATTTGAACTGCGTCAAAATCGCCTTCACCAGAGTCAATACGTTCAGCATTGATGTTTAAGATAGGTGAATTGTATGGTAATAGGTTCGCAGTTTTGCTTGCGAGCGTCATTTTACCACGTGAGTCTTTTGCGCTTACTTGAAAGTTGAAGTTGTCACCGTAGTTTGCAATGTCTACACCAACGTCGATGTCTTCGTCGTCAAAGGGTATGTTGACAGAGTTCCAAGGTGTAACAGCTAGGTATGAGTTCATTGTAGCGTATTTGTTCGCTGTGGCTGCTTGAGATGGGTACTCGATCGTGATGTGTGGTTCTGAGTAGCTCTGGATTAGGTATTGATCGTTACCTGTGATTTCAACCGTGTCAGGGTTGTTGTCGTAGTAGCCGAATTGGCTAAATGTAGGTTCACCACCAACGATAGAGACGGTTCGGTCGATTGTTTGGTCAGAACCAAGACCGTTACCGATGTAGTAGCGGACAGTCGTAGAAGCGACGTTCTTCATCGCATTTCTGATAGCGTTTCGTTCAGCCGTGCTTAGTGACCAGTTGTATGTCTGCCCACCGTTCGCACCGAAGTTTCGCCATGCGTATTGAGTACCACCAGTAATGCTCGGTAGCATAAAGAACCCAGTAACAGTGTTCCCTGCTGGGTTTGCGTAAGACACGCTAGGTGTGCCTTCGTCGTTGAAGTCAGAAGCCCCCTGAATGTTAGGGTTGCGAGGAATATTATCAAGACCGAAGTTACCACCGACATCTCGTGGACCACCTGAGTTGTTATAGAATGACCAACCAGAGCTGAATGAACCACCTACATAGATAGCTTTCGTACCGTCACCATTGTGCGGCACCCAAGTTGAGTAAGAGTAAAGGTTATGCGTACCTGCACCGCGAGTTGTTGAGCCACGTGAGAAACCGAATGACTGACCGTTAATGTTGATCGAACCAGATTCTGTAGCGGCGATTGAGGCACCGCCAGGGATAACGAGTTGAAGGGTTGCGTCAACACGTGAGCGGTTGTTTGGTACGTCTACTGATGATGACCAGACAATACGAAGAACCCAGTTTCCAAAAGAACCTGAGCCATTTCGTTGTGTTGATGAACCTGCCATTTATATATACCTGTTTATTTCTATGCTGGGTCTCTAATGTAATATGATAGACCGTCACTGTCCTGTCGAATGAATACTCGCGAGTTTTGGTAATATGTATCACCATTTACAAGCATATTGTTCATTTCGATAGTGTCGTTGTTTGCTCGGAACGCGACTTCATTGTTTGAGTCGTATGAGGCGAACTCGCTTGGTGTCATCATTGTGTATGAACCAACGTTCTCATCTGAGTATACCCGAATACCGCGTGTGTCGATCTGGACACTCGTGTTGAGGATTTCACCGTTAAACTGTGACCAAACTTGGCGGTAAACACCAGTCACGAGCATTGGGTCGGTGATGTAAAATGCGGACGCACCGTCTGATTCGATTTCGATGTCGAAGTATACGTCTGAAGCTATTATACCTTCCGTGTAGAAGAAAGTCCAAGTGTAGATTTGCCCTGAAAGTAGATCAAATTCGTAGCTGTCTACTGAGTTTGAAAGACGGATATGAGCATTACCTGCAGTCGTCTTGCTTGCATAGACTGAGAATGAGTATTCACCACCAAGCGTAACTGGTACGCGCTGGCTTATTTTCTTGCTGCTGCCTGTAAGCATAATCGAGTGACCTGATACCGCACCGTATGCGAGTGAAGATGGAGCGTCTTGAGAGCTGAGTGTGCCCGTACCAGATTCGGTCCAGTGAGATAGGGCTGTACCTTCGCGAGAGAAGCCGACAGAGTTTTGGATTAAGTTACCGCCACCAGTCGATTGAATCGTTGATGTGATGTTTTCGAGAGTTTGAAGCACTTGGGTGAATTGCGAAGTAGTTTCGTTTGCAAATGATGTGTACTCAGCCACGAGAGACGTGATGCTGTTGTTTTGGTGGTCTACTTGAATCTTTGTGTTGTAAAGCGTAGTTAAGACATTACCAGCAGTTTGTTGGTTTGTCGTACCGTCGTCAAATGGAACTGACACGAGCGTTTCTTTAATGCTACCACCCTCTAGAACGAGGTCGATTTCGTTGATGAACATATTGTATTCGTCACCACCGTTGTCCATGACGATCACGTCACCAACGTCATAAGCACATAGCCCGATTGTTTCTGCTCTACCTGTGTAGTATTCGATACCGTCATACACGTCGTTGAATAGGTTGACGATGAAAGCGGCTCGGTTCGGGTCCATAATCCAGTTATTTACGATACGATATGTGGTCAAACCGTCTGCGACTGCTGATACTTCGTTAGTTTCTACGATGTTGTCATCTTGTGGTTGACGAGATAGTGACAATTGGTTAACCCTACCAGTTGTAGCAATAACCTTGAGCTTACTGAGGGTGCTGTGGTCGAGCGTGTCGACTGGGTCCATGCTGAGTGGGGTAAACTCTAGCTGATTTTGAGGTGTAATTCGAGCAGTTGACCCTGTCGCTTCTGCGATGTCCGCGATGAAGTCACGAACCATATAGTTCTGGATATTAGCGAACGCGTCAGACTCGAGTGAGTAGTCGAGGTTAGGTAGGTTATCTGGATAAACCGCGCTACCATTTGTAATAACTGATGTTGCGATTGCGTTAATCAAGCCCTCAATTGTCACAGGGTAATCGAGGTTAAGACCACCGTAAGGGGTTGAAGCCGCGACAACGATAGCGTCATCAATGGTGATTGTAGTGCTAGGTGCGTCTTCGTCTTTTTCAACCTTCGTTACTTCCCCACGGTGAAGGATAAAACGATCAAAGTAAGCCAGGTCAGCGTTGTTCGTTACTTGTGGTTCGAGGGTCACGTCGTCTAAGAAGTAGTCGATACCCGCAGAACCGTTACCAGTTTGCAAGTAAAGATCCATAAGTGGTGATTGCATTAGTCGAACTCGGTCTTGAGCTTCAAAGTTGATCGTATATTTAGTCCAGGTGTCGCTTGTTGAGATAGCGATGTTAGGTGTTTCACCCCAAGTACCATCTGCTTGAAGGTAAACTGTATCCCCGTTTGCTTGTTGCATTGTCAAAACGAGGTTTAGAACCCCCTCTTCGGTAGATTTGTGCCAGAAAGAGAAGGTATAAAGACCTTCAGGGGTAAGCCGTATGATATTTGGTACGTCTAGAGCGTCAGAAACACCAGCTTTAACATAATTGTCTTCATCGTCAACGTGCAACCGTAGTGATTGCGTACCGCTGTGGTGTTCAGAAGCGGTTACTGAAGCTAAACTTTCGCCACCCTCTGTGCTGAGGTACCAACCAGCGACAGTTGACGTATCCCAAGTATCCGTAGACTGCAAATCACCGTTATAAATAACCGCAAGCGTCTCTTTTTGCACCAAAAGTGCTGAGTCTGCGCTCAATCCTTCTGTTTGGTCAACAATACCGTGTATTTTAAGTACATTTCGTGACCCAACTGCAGAGTTGAATGAGCCAGCTGTAGTGATGTTGCTTGAGATGATTGTAGGAGCGTCTGTACCTTGCTCGTAGTATTCTACTGAGTCGACCGCTGTTTCGGAATAGAAAGCAGTAGCGTAGTGAATACGCTTGATAGTCTGCTTCATTGTTCTGAGCTTATCGGGTCGGACGATCTTCATCTATAAGTCTGCTTATTTCTTAGTGTGGTTCGCGCTTACGACCTGTTGAATAGTCTGAGTTTGCACGTTACCGTCTACTACAGTAAAGATGAAGTTTGCGTAGCACTTGCGGCACCGAGCTTCACCAGCTGAGCCGTCAGATACTTTCACACAAAGTGAATTACATTTGTAGTTTTGACCGTTGGTTCGAGATAGCTTCTCGTATGGGCAGCGGATTTCGTGAAAGTTATTTGCCTGCATTGTCGTCATCTCGCAGATTCACTACATCTTCTTCTGGTATTTCGCCAGTTTCGCGTTCGAAGTAGTTGCGTGTGAACGTAGGTGTTTCATCAGGGGTTGTGCTGACAGTTGCAGGGGTAGTCTTTGCGAGCTTGCGTGATTTCGTCTTCGGAGAGTTCGTCGTATCGCTTTCCGAGTTTTTCGCTAAAAAATCGTCTAAGATTTCCTGTTCTGCTTTTGTTAGCTTGTAAAACTTATTCTTGCTAAGTTTTAAGAGTAATTGTGGGTTAGTCACGGACATGTTGTCGTCTCTTTCTATATCTTGTTTATCTATATCTAGTATATATAAAGGTGAAAAACAGGGGTTACGGAGAGGCGGCACAGTCGTGGTGAGAATGGTGGTAAAAATGTGTTGACACTTCGTTTTATGGGTGGTACGATAGGTGTGTACATTAAAATATCGGTAGTTCACAGGAGGTGTGTTATCACAAGTTTTCAATCACAGATTACACGAATGTATAGGCAAGGTGGTCGCAATGCTTGGCAACAAGCGGCAGACAATACCTACTGTCTAGAAAAAAAGTGTGACTTCAAGTCTGAGACTAACTTGATGTTACATGTATCTCGTGTGCATAAGCTAAATCGAACCCAGTACCTTGCTAAACACAAGTTACCATTCGGCACTAAGCTATACACACAGAAACACGCAGAGAAAATGCAGAAGGCTGCAGTTCTGCGAGAAACCAATAAACAACTCAAGAAAGAGGTGAATACATAATGGCACTAACTGAGTTTACAGTCGGGAAGCGAGACCCTAAATCGCACGATGAGAATATCGTCAGTCACACAGTTGACGGTTTCTACTTCGGACAAGACAAACCAGACTTCGAGTTCGCAAAAATTCTTTTCGACCCAGAAGAAGGCATTGTCAAGTTCGAACCAGTAGCAACAAAAGAACACTTAGGCGTTGGTTACTTAAAGTCTATGACCCGAAATGGTAAGACTAACCACACACTACGTTCAATTCGTTTTGCTAAGAGTGGTATTGCACCACGCGGCAAGTACGTAAAAGTTGAAGGTGAAGATTACACTTATAAGTTCTATAAACCAGCAGCTCGTTCAGCAGATATTCGTCTTGGTCTTAATAAGAAGCAAGGCTACGTACGACCACGAACTCGAACAATAGAGTAGCAAAATGACCTGAGCGGTATGTCTCTAAACTACGGTGTATAAGAAGAAGAAAATAACATTGCTTAAAGCAAGGAGACCCTATGTCACGAACAACAAACCAAGTTCAGTCTACAGTAGACTATGGACAATTCAAGGTGCTCGGTGGTAACCGAAACGTTGACCAAAAGCACGTCAAGCGACTTATCGCACAAATTGAAACACCAGACTCAAAAGGTAAACCAACTAACATTACAGAAATCTCACCTATTACTGTAAACGAAAAGATGGAAGTCATTGATGGTCAACACCGTCTACAAGCTGCCGAAACAGCAGGCATCCCAGTAGCTTACATTATGCGCCCAGGTCTCACAGTTTCTGACGCTCTACAGATGAACATCACATCTAAGACTTGGAACCTCATGGACTACCTACACCTTTACGTCTCACAAGGTTCACAGACTTACAAGAACTTTGCAGACATTCTAGAAAACCACACTTGGTTAACACCAACAATTCTTCTAGCGATCATCGTCGGTGGGGAATCATCAGGTAAAAACCGACGCTTTAAGCTCGGACAACTTGCTGACTTCGACCACGAAACTATCGAAGACCGTGTACAACAAATCGAAGACATTGCACGTATCAACCCTATCTTCATTCAAGGTAAGATGATCCGAGCGTATCTTTCAGCTCTTGGTACACCAGGATTCTCACACGACCGTTTCTACAATAACTTCAAAGCTACGGGTGGTATCTTCCGAGCGCAACTGTTCTGGTTTGACAACGTGTCAATCATTATGAACATTCACGACAAAGCTATTGCAGAAGTAAAATAGTCGAGTTACAATTAGCGTACGCGTAGGTAAAAACCTGAGCGACGTATCGAAAGAGAGACCTACCTACGGGCTGGTCTCTTTTTCGTTGTTGTATTGAAAGTTGGTGCGGGCGAACTCACCAAATAATTGCATAGCCCATTGGTCGTAGATGTACGCGGCTTGTATCGGGTCGTCATCTGCCCAAACCCGCTTGATCTTTGCACCAGGGATTTGAATAAACACAGCCCACTTGTTAAGGCGTGAGTCCCACGAGACTCCTTTATAGCCAGAAGTGTTCTGCTTACCGATGGCGACATTCTGTGCATTCTGCTGTCGAGTCACCTTTCGCAGATTTACCTTTCGGTTGTCGAAACGGTTGCCGCTTTTGTGGTCGATCATCTGACTATTCATAATGAAGTTGTGCAGACCAATTTGTTTCTCACCAGCGACTGTGATTGCATACCCGCTTCTACCGACTAACCAGCGACGTTTTAAGACACGCTCAGCGTCATCTTCGTCTACGATTGTCTTAGCGCGTACCTTACCGTCTTTATCTAACAAAAACAGGGTGCAAACCCCGTTTTTGATGATATGTGGGTTACCAGTTAACTTTTTACCCATAATCGTTCCTGTAAGCTGGAGACAGTTGGCAGAGAGTGTTTAGCTCTCTACGTCCTCGTCTTCGTCAGCTTGTTTGTATTTAGCGTTGAACTCGAGCGTTTGTCGTTCGCGAAGCCCTTCGTAACCAAGCTCTTCAAGGTCAGCGAGAGATTGCTTTGCACCCTCTAGTTGCTTTTCGAAGATGTCGATACGTGACTGAATGAATTTCTTCTCGAGCAGGTCGCGGTCGATCTTGTTTTCCAGCTCTTTTGCTACTGATTCAAGGTCGTCAAGCGAAGTTAATACAGAGGTAATAGGAGCGAATGTACCGTCTAGGTTCTGAATGTTAAGTGAGTACTTAACTACACCTGGATCGAGTGAAGAGACGCTCATTTGAACGTGATAATCGGTTTCATTGTTGCGAATGCTTTTGCGGATTACGCGCTGCACCTTTTTTTCAATCGCAAGCAATCGTGATTCAGTTGTTTTTGCCATTTATTTTCTCCCTAATTTTCGTTTGCGTCGTAGCTCAGCTTTCGGCTGCATTGCCCAACGTGCTTTCGTGTACTTTGGATCTGACGGCTTAGTCGCTCGTCGTTGTGCACGGTTTTGTGGGCTGCTGATGTGTATTTTATCTTCTACCATATTACTATTATACAGGACAATGAAAAAACTAGCATTGGCAAAGGACGCCCTGTATGATATGAATTGGGACGAGAACCAGGAAGAGGTGCAAACCCTCGACGCTATATTCTTATCGACTTCTGATTTGCAGTTTACTGTTTGGACAGAATGATATAGCAGGTTGTCGCTGTAACCCTTTGACGTGACAGGTCATTGTACTACTTATAGGGGGTGGTTACACTGATGATACTCCGACGGCATGGCTCCGAGAAAGATTCAGCTTACCTATCCTTCAAGACGTTTAAGTTCTTGGGGGGTAGGGGGGGCTGTTTCCTCACCTTAAACAATCACCAAAAAAGATTAGGGTTTGCTAACGTGGTAGTAAGCGCAGACTTCACCAACGATAGAAGTGAAATCGTTATCAGCCAAGAAATCGTCCATCTCTTCTACGTCCCAATGGTCAACGTGTGTCTCAAAATCATTACCTTCGGCTCCTGCGTGTTGGTCGTGGTGAATCACAGGGAAGCAAATCAGCAACGTTTTTGAATGCTCAATCAGTTTTTTAATGAGGGTTTTTGCTTCTTCTTTTTCCATGTGCTCAATCATATCTGCCGCAATGATAAGATCGTAGTCTTTATACTCGTGAGTTCGAGCGTCTTCGACAATTACTTCATTGTATTTATTTTCAAGGTTGAACATCTCAACGTACGGCTCAAAAACCTCGAGCGCGGTCCAGTGCTGAGAGGGCATACGACCCATTAGCGAATATGTACCCACACCCGCACCAATGTCGAGCACGGTTTTGAAATCATCTTCGTGATCTAGAAGCCACTGTCTAATAATATGTTTGTTTTCGAAATCTGAAACTCCAGCCATTTTCTCTCTTTTCTATTTATGTTTGAATCGTTCGGTGCCATCTGACTTGAACGACTTGAATTGATTTGTGACACCCGCAGTGATAACCCTGCCAGCGTAGAAGGTTCGCAGTAAAAAGCCATAAATCGGCATTTCGACTGTGATTTTCTTACCGCTATCGAAGTATCGGGTGTAAATACCCCTACAAATGTCGATAATGTCTTCGCGAGAGCCACCAACTACACCGCAGTTGAGTATATGCTGGCGGTTTCGCGCGGTGAAAGTGCGATATGGTTCAACGGTTGAGTGTTGTCGCAACCATCTACTTTGTGAAGGCACACCCTGCTCGATACCAGAATAAATCTTTCCAGGTTGCATATCTCTGAATGGGTTATTGACCACCTCGACATCGGTTGAATCTACACAGAAAACATTATCAATTTCGGGGTGTTGTTTCAGGTAGCGATAAATGCTGAGCCACCGCTGGAAGTACGGGTTCAACACGCTTTCAACTTTTATGTGCGTCACCTGCTCAGTATCGGGCTCGTCGAAGCAGTCGTGCAGAAGCACTAGCTTTTCACCCTGCAATGAATCAATAAGCGGCTTCATCGCGCTGTAGTCTGCTGACCAGTTCACCTTGCGTTGAGGGTCTTCGTGCGAAGTAAAGTAAGAAGCAATAATTATGTTGTTCATTCCTGCACTGTCAGACTTCTTAACTTCTCGGTAATCAATGTATTCGCTGGATTTTAGCGATTCGCGGTACAATTTCGCGTTGTTCGCGAGACCAGTTCGTCGTGCTTGCTGTTCGATTGAGCTTGAAACCTCTTGGTATTCGTCCATGCTGTAGATCAGTTTCGAACTATCGGGTACGTCCATTGCTCTGAACGTAGTAAGGCCAGCATTGAAGATGCGGTTAGTCCATGCGGTGTGTTCGAACATCGAGATACCGAATCGGGGGTCTAAGCCACCCACTTTTTCAAGCACTACCTTATTAGCGTAAATCATACAACCGCGAGTATGCGAGTACGCAACAATCGTGCTGTCGCGGTATATTTCAAGCATATCGGTGAGTTGTTTCGCTGGGTTATTTGCGAACTCCCGAAACTGGTACATCAAGTGAGGTTCTTCGCTATCGACGTAAGGTTTCGACCAGTCTTTCACCTTTGGGTATGTGTCGTCATCGAAAAGGAAGAAATCGGTCGCACCGCGTTCTTCGAGAAGTTCGAGACATTTGTTTTTAACCCTTGCAACGCCACCCCGTTCAGGGAAAACGTAGTCAGCTTCTTTTGGTGCATTTTCATCGTGATCTGATACAACGACAAGTACGGCACCTTTTGGTAGATACTTTTTAATTTCTTTGTATGTTTTCTTGAAAACATCTGGTCTTTTGTAGGTTGATATTGCAACCCCGACTACTGGTTCATTCATAGTAATTGGTCCAAGAACTTCTTATATTTTGCGAACTTTACGTTGCTTGTCGATAAGTAGGCATTAACGTCTTCGATTTTAATGTTTTTAACATCATCATACGGCACTGAACCCAGCCCGTCAAGCGAAGGGTAGAAGTTGAAGTACAGGCTTTTAATTTGCAGGTCGAAATCCGTGTCGATGAGGTTGTTTGTCATATACAACGCCTTCTCTTTTTCAATCACAGCAGGTACGTGGAGTTCGTAGTTACGGGTACCGAGGTCATTTTGCTTCAGGTACACGTCCGTCTTGATAAGTGATTTGCGGTACGGGTCATCAGCGCGAGATTTTATTTTCTCGTTTAGCATTGGGTACTTACGGTCGTACATTCGGTATGGCTCAAAAGGTGCAGTGAGATAGACATCGTCCATCATAAGAATGAACTGGTCGGTCAGCTCTGGTATGCGTACTGCGAGTGCGAACTTGAGCATTTGGTCAGCGAACTTACCTGCGATTGAGCGGTGTAGAATATGGACTACTTCACCGTAAAGCCTTGTTGGGGGCAGATCACCGATAACGTAGATGGTGCCTAGGTCAGGGTAGAACTTCTGAAGCAAGCGAATCGAGTAGAATAACTCATCGCTGTTTGTATGCTTGTAAAGATATACCGCGTCCATCTTATTTCTTCTTAGCGGGTTCGACTACATCTTCCCGTGTGATGACGTACTTGAACTTAACAAAGTACTTGAGGTTATCACCATCGACGACAGTGTAGCCACGCCAAGTGCGGTTGGTTACCTGCACCTTGTAAATGTAGGGCGGTAGACGGTCACCAGCAAGAAATAGAGCCAGACCAGTCTTTTGTTGCATAACTGACGAACGAATAAGAATCGTGTCATCAGCCTTGTAGAAGTATTTGTCAAAGATTTTCATAGTAAGTTTTTTAGCTCCTCTGCTATATGGTTACGTCGTGATTGCGATACGTTGATAAGTCGCCATGATGAGTCGATCAGTTTGTTGAGACGTGCTACGATTGCACGGTTCGCTGCGCTTTCAAGCCGCACCTTCTGGTTGACTTTCGTGTCTGACCAGTTGTTGCGAGACAGCTCTTTTACCTTCTCAGCTTCGAATAGAATCATCTCTGACTCGATGTCAGCTACGATCTCTTCTGCGGCTGAAACGTATTGAGCGAGCTTGTACATATTTTCGCTAAGCAGAACAGGGGCGGTAATCGCATCGGGAGAGCGCAATTCCTCGCGAGTCTCTTTGATACCTTTGATTACGTCCTCTATTCTCATCTAGTGCTAATTATACAGGAATATGACAGAGGGCACAACGCTTTAATACGTGTGCCACTCCATACATTGCCAGCAAAAATCTTCGGTGAAGCGTCGCGGGTCGATTGGTATCGCTTTACCGTTTACCTTAACTTGTATAGGGAATGAGCGAATGCCACTAGACCCCTCGACTTGAATCTTGAGGGGTAGCGACTTTACTCGTTTCTTGTACACTTGTTTGCCGCAGGTGTTGCACTTGCAGGTGTACCACGTGAACGCTTCGTATTTTGAGCGGTGAAGCGTTTGCACAAAGTCGTGGGGTTTACCCACTTTACCTTTGCACCATTTGTTTGTGTCTTTTTTGCTCTTGTGAACATTACGTTCAACCACAGCGGGTTGTTGATATTTGATCCAGAGACCACTTGAGTGATAACCCCCGTGGTCGCGTTTAAGTTGTCCCATGGGACCTCCTATGCTTATTGGTACTTGATTGTACCTAAGTCATAGCAAGAATTGCCTTACGATCTTCCAGTTTTTTGCTATTACCGATTCGTTTCCATGGTTTGCAAAGCCCACAAGAGCGTTTCGATTTATAGTTCGGTTTTCGTTTATGGTTTGCCATATTATAATTTCTGGGGTCAGACAATACATCATTGACCCAGAACCGTATCCTGCCCGCTGACCCCATTCGTTCGTATAGATACGCTCGTTTTGTTTGACAGTCTAGCTCTGGTGTACTTCTATTATAACTTTTATAGCACGGCACGACAATTATTTATTTATTAAGATTCTGTTGGTTCGGTGATGCCATCAGGCCCAGCGTTAATTGTATAACCGCTTTCACCAACGATTTGACCCGAGCGGGTGGTTACGTTGCTGTAGCGGTTGTAGATTGCTTGCTTGATAAGCGATTTAAATGCCTTGCGTTGATCTTTGTCGGTAATGGTCGCGTCTACGATAGTGAGTACTGCGCCTACGATTTGTTCAACGTCTCGGTCTGTGATGATGTTCGGTACCATATTGATCCAACCTGTGTCAGATGAACCCGACGATTTACCGTCTGCTGATCCAGTGGTGATGGTGCTTTTTACGTTTGCCCCGACTAGGTGAACACCTTGGTCGAAGCCCATTTCTGGTATTGGTAGTTCAATCGTGTGTTTAACGATGTCGCTACTAAGGCCCCAGCTAGTGCCGTTCTTTTCAAATACTAACTCTACTGATTGTGTTTTTGTCATTTCTTTTCTTGTCTTTTCTTTGTGAGTCGTGCCGTGTTGTAAAAGTTCTAATTGGTGGAAGCGTCGGGTATTGCACCCGAGTCCAGCGGTTTAATAATTAAGCGTCTACAAGTTTGTTCTGTTTAAGGTCAGACAACTAATGAGCGGTGTGAGCACTTTTTATTTTGCGTGGTAGTGCAAACCACGACAACGACATTTATAGGGTGTATGACGTTTTATACGCTAATGAAGAACTTGTATAAAACGCACTGCTAGTAAGCAGCTGTCGCAAGAACTGGACTGGCAACGAATTGCGCAACTGCGTTCTTAACTTTTGAAACGATGTTGTTTGCGTTTAAAATGTGATTGTACTAATCATGTACTTGCAACTTAATTGTTAGGTACTACTGTCGAAATCTATATCGCCCCCGTTAAGTCTATTATACACTTATAAAAACAGTTGTACGGTGCTATAATCTATGAAAAGTATATTAACTTGGAGATTATAATGGCACCATCTAAACAACCTTGGTATTTAACTAGCAAAGCGATCAACGTTTTCATCGGAATCGGCATCGCTTTCGTGTTACTTTGGATCATCGTTGGTTCACTCGCTGGGTACAATAACACTTACGTTAACAAGTCTGAAACTGTAGCGACCGCGAAGTCAAACATCAGTAAAGAAGAACAACGACGTGTCGATCTTTTCAACAACCTTGTAGACGCTGTGCAGTCAGCTCGTACGTTTGAGCAAGAAACTCAGACAACCATTGCAGAAGCGCGTTCACAAGCTAATAAGGGTAACGTAGAGCAAGCGGCATTGACACTTCAAGCTGTGACAGAAGCATACCCCGAGATCAAGTCAACCGAACTATACAAGCAAACAATGCTAGAGTTTAGCGCGACCGAAAACCGTCTCGCACAATACCGCGAACAGTACAACGATACAGTGAAAGACTACAACCAATACGTTCAAGGGTTCCCAAACACGCTATTCTTGAGTATTCTTGGTAAAGACCTCTCACGTAAACCTCTACTCGACTACAACGTAAACAACGCAGAAGCTCGCGACCTCTTCGATAAGCAATAATATGTCCGAACATACAGAAGCTACACCTGTATATATGCACGACTGCCCAGCACTGGGCAAGAATACTAAGATTATTGAATCTACTATGTTGAGTGACGGTGACGACAAGGTACTTCTGTACCAGCAAAACAAGTGCCCATTCTGCTCGCAAACCGCAGGTGAAAAGCGGTACGGGCCAGGTGTAGTACCTCTTGCTAACGGTGGGTACTCTGTAGACATGGGATTGGCTGAGAAGTTCGAATGAACGACCTGAAGCGAATACTCATTATTGGTATTGCGGCATTCATTATGATTCTGCTATGCTTATGGATAAAGGACTTCGCAGACACCGATGGGTGGAAGACCGCGTACAAATATAATATCGCTATACCAGCAGAGAAGCAGGACGAGTTCAACTACGACGTTGACTCAAAGCAGGGGCTCGTTCTTTCTCGTGGTGAGTTTGAAACTAAAAATGGTGCGAAGTTTGATGACCAGAAAGAGTCATTTACTTACGTAGAGGAGGTACATGAACGCTACACTAGACATACACAAACCTATTCTTGCGGTTCTAGCAAACACCCACGTACTTGCACTCGTGTCTACTACAGCTGGGACAGAGTTGGTAGTGAAGAAAAGTATGCAGATAAAACCACCTACTTCGGGCGAGAATACCCTACAAGTAACTTCAATCTCTCTAACTTCGTCACTCGAGTTGACGGGTATCACCGTAAAGACTTTAGCGACAGATACTATTACAACGTAGTACCTTTAAAGTTTACAGCGTCATTCTTAACGAACACGTCAGAGGGACGCATTGACTCTGCATTTGGTGGTCAAGTGAAGCTAGAAACTGTGTCTATTGAACAACTGAGAAAAGACTCGCTGAATTATAAGGTCGTAAACAATGTCATTGTGACGATTGTAGCAATTATCATTTTGATCGGTGCGAGTATCGGTGCATGGCACTGGGTATGGGCAGATGGTCGCTGGAGCTTAAAGCACTAATCTTCTTGTTCGCTGTACGCTATTTCTTCGCGTAAGGCTGCGATAGCGAGTATGCGAGTGAGTTCACCACGGTCGACCATTTGCATATAGTCTTCAAACCGTTTTAATCTATAGAGCTTAACCTCTTCTTCGATTTTGCGGGGTGACTTCCACTCTTTCTCTACCATTTACCCTGATTATAGCTGAATACCATTATCTTTACGGTTGTGACACCTTCGACACAGCCACTGCAGGTTGCTTTGAACATACCGCAGGTCAGGACGAACGCTTCGTTTTATTTTATGGTCAACATCAGTTGCGGGGTTACCACAGAACGAACACTTCGCATCAGGGTTGTTAGCCACGAAGATTTTGCGAGCTTCTTGCCACAGATCGTAGTGCTTACCGCGTTGTTTGATTGCTTTGCGTGGTTTTGCTTCTACCTCTTTGCGAGGTCGTTGCGAGCATTGAAATGAATAGTGCTTATCAACCGCTTTGCAGTATTTGCAGACGGTAGCTTTCACTACTTGACCCGAACGCTAATACCGCTGTACTGGTCGAGAACGTCTCGAATGCTATCGTTGATTTCAAGGATAGTTTCTTCGTCCGCAGCCTTAATGGTAAGCGAGTAGGTTTTTTCTTTTTCATCAACCATACTTGCGAGAGCTTGGTCTTCTTCTTCGTTAACGTCCACAAATGCGTCAGTTGCGAGTGTATAATCAAGTGCGTCAAAGTGTATGTTCGAAATATCCAAGTGCTCGAGGCCTACTACGAAGTCATTGAAGCCATCTTCTGTGATGACACCGTACTGTGACGAGATGTACAAAATCTTGCGACGTGCTTCATCATAGTCTTCAGCTTCAACCGCCACGTAAGGTACTTCAACGTCCCAACCTTCTTTTTCCATGACCTTTTGTCGCGAGTGGCCGTCGAGTAGATAGATTTCACCATCGTGCTTCCAGACAAAGATCGGTAGGTAGAACCCGTCGCTAAGAATTGATTGTTTGAGCTTGTCGTAGTTCTCTTGAGTGAGCACTTTTAATTCACCCTGGACGGGTATTGCATCACCAATTTTTACGAGTGGTAGATTCGTCGGGTTGTGTACTGTAATCATAATTTTCTCCTAATTTACTTTGACCACCATTGAAAAACGGGGGCCGAGGTTTGTGGGGTTGCAGACTGCCATTTCATTGATGACATCGACTGCGTACACCTTTCCAGTGTATTTCTTTTTGATAATGTCCTCTACCTTTATTCTAGCGAACTTTGGACGGTTCACAACCAACTGTGTAGAATAGCTTGTTGTAGTTATTGTTGTTGGGTAACCAATCTTAAAGAAAAGGTCTGCGAGCTGTTCAGCTTGTTCAACATTGCTCACGGTAAAGTCGAGCGGTGGACCTTTTGAAGGTATACCGTTGCTAAAGTCCCATTCGGGTTTCTTGATACGAAGGAACTCTATAATGAACGCATAAACCGCGTCGGGTGAAGTTGAACGCATAATTACGTTCGGTATCGTTCGTTGCGAGATACGTTTACCGATGAACCGCTTTAAAGAGCGAGCCGCACCCGCACCACTACGAAGTATTACTAATCGTTCGAGACTGCCATTTCGCACAGCACTTGATGTTCTATACGCGATTCGGTTGCGATCAAGCAAATCCATGAGACGTGTCGGGTCATCTTTCTCTCGTACCCTGAACATAGTGTAGGTAGAACGGCTCGTGGTATCGCTTTTGATCGTGCCTCTTAGCACTGCATACGCAAGTAGCGTAAAGTATTCTGATTCGCTCATATCAACTGAACCGTTTTTTACGATACCAGCTTGATGACGCTTATCTTTCATCGTGAATTGTAGAGGGCTTTTGACGATCGCTTGAACATTCTTCTTGATGTCTTTGATTTTGATATTGTCGATTTGTTCAACCGCAATACGGTTACCCGTGAGAACGCTCTTTCGAAACAACGTCTTTCTAATGGGTAACGTGCTGTCTTCGGTAAGCGAAAAGTGACTGATAATACCACCCTGTCGTTTGAAGATATGCACATGTTCATAAATATATCCATCGTAATCGTACTCTGTAATGTTGAGTATCGGGGAGAATATACCGTGACCCGCGAAGTTGGTCGTCAAAATCTCGTCACCTACATTTAATTCGGTAACGTTTTTCCAACCGTTGACGGTTAAGAGGTTGTTTGAGGGCGTGAGCATACTACCACCTAATATACGCGCCAACAGGCTTTGGTTTAAACGCGTTGTAAGCCATGTTAGCAATCATCATCGCGTCAGCCCAGTCAGGTGACCGACCGATTTTCTTGCGAAGTACGCTTTTCTTGACCACCCGAGTTTTACCTGTGTCGAGGTCGTAGGTGTGAGCAATAAGTTCTTTCTTAACTTCTGATACGTTGAAGTCTTTAGACCCATCGAGCAACCGCATACGCCCAGAGTCTAGATCGAGCATAAGGTTGTAGAAGCCGTCTGAGCGGGTCTGTTGAGTTGCGATGTATACATTTACCTTCCAGCCCTTAGAACGCAAGGCATCACGTGCAGAAGCCCCCACACCGTTACCCTCAATGGTGATGTACTTAGCAACTGCGGGAGTGAACCCGTTCTTGAGCGCAAAGTCGATAAGTTTCTCTGCGATGGCGTGACCGATTGCTTGGTCGCTACCTTTTGGTGATTTGATTTCAACTGACTTAGTAGCAACCCCGTTTTCAACGAGAACAGCTACAGTTGCGTCCTTACCGCTGTCTGAAAGGTCGACACCGATTGCTTTGTTGAACTTCGCATCTTCTGGCTCGTCCGTGTCTGGGTGGAGCGTCGTTGCCTTATCCAGCAGTTTCATTGGGAATAGCGAGTCGTCGTCATCAAGATAGTTCCAGTCGCCATCAAGCAAACGCTTGCGTTCTTGTGGCGGTAGCTTCTTCAAGTTTTCGATGTAGTTAGGGTCGATGAACGGGTTCGATGTTACGGTTGCACGAATGTATACGTCGTAAGCTGGCACCTTTGTGCCGTCTACCCATACTTCACCGTTTTCCCACTTTTGCACTGGTCCCATGCCACGTTCTTCATAAGGGTCATAGAACTCTTGTCGAAGCCAGTTAGTTGAAGGGTTACACGCGAGAAGGGTTGTGCCGACTAGACCAAACTCACGATTCATCCATCGTCCTACACGTGAAGAAAGCACGTCAACTGCGCGCTTATCTGTTTCACCTGCCTCGTCGACAAGTGCGATAGTCAATTCAAGTGAACCGAGACTTTCGAAGTCAGGGTCTGATGGCTTCGCAGTTAGATCAAGAAACTGAACCCGCGAACCGTTACGATATTCGAGAAAGTTTTCGCGACCGTTAATAACATAGTCGTCTTGGGTGATACCGAGAGCGGGGTGTACCTTTGAGAGCAACGTCGAGAGTGTTGTTTGACGCAAGCTCATCAACTCTTTTCGAGCTAGACCAATACGTATACCAGCGTACTTTCGTGACATAAGCGCAACAATAAGACATATAAAGAATGACTTACCACCACCCGCACCACCACCATAAAGAATACGGGTACTTTGAGGGTTTAGGAACTCGTTATAAGCGAGCAACTGCGCGTCTGAAAATACGACATCTGCCATTAAGATTCAACGTCTTCTGCATCGAGTTCGGTGCCTAGGTGTTCTTCGATCATTTCAGAAGCGTTCGATTCGATGTATTTCGGTTCTTCGCCCTGCAGTTCCTCTACGGTGTATGTTGGGTTGACCACACGAATTGTGAAGTCTGGCTTACCGAAGAATGAATCGTCTTCAGCTTCAACTGTTACCTTTTCACCGAAACCAGTCTTTCGAACCCAGTCAGCAGCCTTGAGGTTACCAGACATAGCCATAGTAATCATACTGGTTGTCATAATGTATGCGGCATTTTTAACAGGTAGACCTTGCCACCAGTCAGGCTGGTTACGAATCACCTTGTCAATCCACTCAGGGTCAGCAAGCACTTCTTGCACGATTTTTGAGAGGTTTTTTACCGATGGTTTACGTTGCACAACGTCACCGTCTTTTGTTAGTTGATAGTCTGACGGGTCCATGCCCGCAGCTTCCATAAGTTCTTTCTTTTCTTTTGCAATTTCGCGACCACGTTCAAGTTGAGCGATGAGTCGGGCTCGTCGTTCTTCAGGGGTCTCTTTGGGTTTTTGGTCGGGTTGATTATTCATAGTTCTATTACCTATTATACTTTCTTATGCTCTTCTCGAAGGATAAGAGGTGCAGTGTTACGCCAGTTAATGCGGTGATGAATGCGAAACGCGTTGTTGTCTTTCTCTTTACCTGCGCCCTTGATCGCTGATGTGTTATAAAGTACCGAGAACTTTGCACCAGACGGGTGAGTGATAATCGTGTATGCGGTCTTGGTATATGTACCGAGCGATTTATACATCTCAGACATACCGCCAGTATTTGTTTGGGTAGTCTTCTGGTTGAGTGCGATGAATGCTGTCGTCAAGAACAAGAAACCTTGGTGCGCGAGTGACGTGTAGGTGTTTACGTCTTCGTTGATACGACCGACAAAGTTGAACCGTCTGTCTGTTGAGCAAATGAAGCTGTTCATAACCTTGCGTCTGAATTGGTCACTTACCATCTTAGAACCGCCACCACCGATGTAATCACCAGACTGCGCCATGCAGAGTGAATACATAAGCGGTACTGATATGAAGTACTCGAGCATAATGTCAAAAACCTTATCGAGCGTCTGTTCTTCGGGTAGTGGTGATAGCATAAGTGATGAGTATTCGATTTCCTCGTTCATTCGCCACCTGAAACTGTCGTAGTCGTCGTCAAGCTGGATAAAATATTTATACCCTAGCTTCTCGGCAATATCGAACGAAGCGTTGCGAGCGTAAAAGATCGTGCGACGTTCACCTGAGTTGTCGACTTCATCGAACCGCTCTGCGATTTCATTCTTACTAAACGTGACGACCTTATCATCGCCCCATACTCTGCGGTACTCGGGTAATGTTATGTCTTCATCATCCACGACCAGCTTCCAATCACCCGTGTAACCGTGACGCTTGAGCGTGTTTACGGTGACTTGGTTATTCGGTCGCCCGTGGGTCAGTATCAGTGCTACGAAGTTTTTGTTTTCCATGTATTTCTTTGTCGTAATTTGTTTGTTTTGATCGTACGCTCATAAGGCGTTTATTCATTTGAACGTAGCCCTCTTCGATTGCTTTGTCAAAGTCAATAATCACGAGGTGCGACGCTTCGAATAGTTCTTGTACTTCTTTAGGTGCGTGAGCATAATACTCAGCGATTTTTCGGTAGTCATAGACATAGTGTCGGGTCGCAGCTTTGCGAAGGAACACTTGAATATCAGACGGTATATTTGATGAACGAATACGCTCGTTGAGGTCGCGCACCTTTTTGTCGTCGACCAGTTCGTCGATTTGTGGCTTATCGCCAGTTGGCGTATAAATCGGGGTTTTTATTTTGTCGCTATATATCTCACTCATTCTGTATATTATTGTACTGGAAAATGCTATACTGACTTTCAAATGGCAGAGCATTTAGATAACGTAAGGTACCTACCCGTGCCGAAAGAGTTAACACCTGAACAACGCGCGCACTGGGAACACCAACTTGAGGTTTCAGAACGTGCGAGAGAATATGCGTTACGAATGTTGGGTCGACTTGGGGTAGAAAAGGGCTTGAATGAAGACTGACGAAGACATCTTAAAAGGTAAAGACCACGAACACGAGTATTATGCGTCACAATGCGAAGAAGGTTGCGGTTGTGACTATTTGCATTTGGGGTGTAAGGATACAGACTGCACATTCTATGCAATTGCAGACGGGTGGAAAGACTGCAACGTCGACTGGGAATACCGTATCAAGGAGCTGAAAAATGAATCGTGAAGAAAAGCTGAACAAGTACCAACGAGAACACACGTTATTACTGAATGAAATCAAAGAGCTACAAGAGCAGAAGAAACCTATCGAAAACCGCTTGCGAAAGCTGAACTCACGAAGACACCGAGTTGGTATGGCAATCTACGATTTGAAGCACGACGGTATGGTGCCAGAGGTGACCGATCACGCTATTGTTCGTTATTTGCAACGCGTGGAGGGCTATGATATAAATGACCTAAAGCTGAAAGTATCTCAATCGAAGCAATCAGTAAAAGTGGGAAACGTAATCGTAACCGTCAACGAGGATAGAGAAGATGACTGATAAAGATATACGGCTCTTGAAGAAGATTCGTCAACACTTACACGATTTGCACGTCGAATGGGAGAACGACCCAGAAACTGATGGGCACTGCAAAAGCACAGAAGGCTATGTCGGTCTTATGCTAAGTTACCCTAACTGGTTCGAAACCGATGATTACCTGAACGCAAAGCCCGAAGTTGGTTGTGAGGTTTACTCCTACTTGTTTGGGCCACACCGTTTGCACCAATACAACACCATGGAAGAAGCATGGGCTGCGGTTAAAACCTGGAAGTACCGCTGATGCACAAAAACGTACCAGACATAAATGACCTTACTGACATCATTGATAAGTTCATGCAAGACGCACACGACAATATGGCAGCAGGTCGTAACTCATTGCGGGCAGAAAAGCGAGCGATGGAAGCTGTCGTTAAAGAGCTTGCCTTTCGTGATGAGTACGCGGTCAAGATGACGATTGCTATGTTCTTGCGTATGCAACTTGAAAGTATCAGCAAAGAAGATAAGCGTATAAACGTCGACGAAGTGAAGCGTCGTGCGATAGAATATCTACAGGAGAACCGCGATGAGCAAATACGATGAACTAAGATTGAAGTTTCTGAAAGATCACGAGAAAGCTGACGAGATGGTTTTCAAGCTAAACGATGACTTTATCACCCCTGTTAAAGCTATTTATCTTGCACCAGACCCCGAAGTAGACTATGATGAACTTGATACACTAATCGAGCAAATAAATCAAACTACAGAGGAGTAGACATGAATTACGGAGAAAGTCGCAATACAAGCGCAGACATCAAAAAATATATTAAGTGGGGAATCTGGGGCTTTGTAGCTCTTCTTTTGATTATCACTCTATTTAGCTCACTAACAACAATCGGTACAGGTAAGGTCGGTGTCGTAACCAACTACGGTCGTGTAACTGGTCGCGAACTAACTGAGGGTATTTCTTTCAAAGCACCTTGGGGTATTGAATCAGTCACAGAATACGACGTGAAGACTCTACGCTCTGAGTCGTCTGCACCATCAGCGACAAAAGACTTGCAAGACGTTAACGCAACAATCGTACTTAACTACCGCATTAACGCAGGTAAGATCGGTGACATTCACCAGAACGTCGGTAAAGACTATTACAAGACAATCATCGAACAGCAAATTGTCGAATCATTCAAAGCGGTTTCAGCTAAATACACAGCGAGTGAACTAATCACTGAACGTGCGGCTGTAAAGACTGAGTTCTTCGACCTATTGAAAGAACGCATTCAAAACAACCCAGAACACAAGAAGCGATATGTTATCCAAGACGTAGCGATTACCAACTTCACATTCAGCGCGGCATTCAACCAAGCTATTGAAGCAGTACAGATTGCTAACCAGAAGATCGCACAAGCTCGTCAGGAGCTCGAAACAACAAAGGTTGAAGCAGAGAAGACAGTAGCAGCTGCAAACGCGGCAGCAGAAGCACAACGCGCACAGCAACAATCATTGACACCAGAGCTATTGCAAAAGCAAGCTATTGAAAAGTGGGACGGTAAGCTACCAGTTTACTCAACTGATGGCAACACGTTCTTCAACATTCCAACTGGACGATAAATAAAGGAGTAGGGGCTATGGCAAAGAAAACAATCAGTGATGTACTAGAGTATCTGTATCGCAACAAAAAGCGTGAACTCGCACAAGTCGTTATCGACGAACTGCGTCGACCCGCACCTGTGAGCGTACAACCGACTCTGCAACCAGCACGACCGTTTTCACCCATAACCCCTATCTTCACGACACCTACCCCACCCAACTCTTACCCGATTGAGAAACCGCAGAGTTGGATGGGTACACAGGCTTCTGTTGACAAACCAGAGGATAAAGAGTACCCTACGATTACGAAGTAACAATAGGAGAGAAAGAAAATGATATTGACCAACTGGCTAGTAGTCAACAAAAACGGTGTTAAATCAGTACGCAAACAAAAACCATCACTTGACTGGGACGAAGTAGCGGTAAAATTGAACATCGACGTACCAAAAGAATTATTCGAACGCCCAACTTTAGAGGCTTCGCTCGTCGTAAGTGAAATCCCGAACAACGCGTACCACCCAGACGTTATCCTTGACACGGTCGACTTGATTGAACAACAAACAGGTGCTAAGATTAACTTCACAGTAAGTACCGTAGTTGAAAATGAATCAAACGAATCATAACGAGACCGATTTTAACCAAGTAAACCCCCGTGATATTCACAAGGGTGACATTCTCTGGGAGAGCGGTCAGTACGGCAGTATTCAGTTTGAGGTTCTCAACGAACCTACACACGTAGACGGTAAGTGGGAGTGGAAAGCTCGCACTACCAAACACGGGGTCGTTGATTATCTCATTACCGACGGTATGGAGCATTATGGCCCAGAGATTTACCGCAACGTAGTTTATGCGTACGGTATTGAACCCCTCGAAGATAGTGACGACGAAGAGCTTACCCCGCTCGACAACTGGTTTAATGAGTACGTTATGGTATCTCAGACAGGTAGGCAGACAGAAGCTGTTCACTCACTTATTCAGTTGATGGCTCAAGATCGTGAAAACGCGTTCTTTCACGGTTTAACGCAAGGTCGCAAAGAGGGTCACGATGACGAAGAATGAAATCGAAGAGATTAAGAAGCAAGCGTACAAGCAAGGTTGGAACGAATGTGAAGACGAAATGCTTTTCAGCACAGCTAAGCTACAAAGCGCAGTATATTCAGAGCGTCACGTAAAAATTGCAAAACTTGAAGCTAGTATCGAGACGCTAGAGCAAATGCTTATGTCTGCAAACCTATACTCAGACTCGAGTAGTTTCTCGCAAGTCATCACGATCTGGTTACCGCACCGTCTTGAAGAAATGAAGAAGCAACTAGAGGAGCTCCTATGAGACAACCTCTAAAGTATTACATCGACTTGTACAACATGGTCGGTAAAACTCGCGTAAAAGCAGACTACCGCTTCAGTAAGAGCGGTTTTAAGTCTTTACTGACACATATTCAGTGGGACAAAGAAGACGCTGTTAAGCAAGCTATGAAAGCACCAGAGCTAGAAGTGCTCAAAGCGTGGCGTTTCAAAGACATTGTCTGCGAAGACTGTCGTAGTCGCGGTTGGTTTGGTGGGGCTGCAATGACCACGTGGCAATGCCCAGTTTGCAAGACTTCGAAGATGCACGGAAGCACCGCTACACCACAGATTTGCACTAACTGCGCAATCAGCAGTTTTAAGTGTCAACGCTGTTTAAAAAGTCTTGACGAAGACCTAGAGAAATTATATAATCACTCTAATAGCATTAACAAATGAAAAGAGTAAATATGAGTTTTCTGGACAAGTTGAAATGCAAGTTTGGTTTTCACGACTGGGACAAATATAACGGTTACTACCAAGAGCGAGTTTCTTGGAACGCTACTTGTCAGCGATGTGGCAAAAAGAACCATGAGTAAAATACTTGAAGCAATTGATGAATTAGCGTTGTCACTAGATGGCAAGGTCGTTTCAACAGACGCGGCTGCAGAGCTGCAAAACTTCGTGAGAGAAGCTACTAAAAAGCTCGAAAACCTTTCGTACAAAACTGGTGAAGATTACATACTCTTAAAGTGGGGTAGTCTCAAGGGCTGGGATCTTCATAGTGCAAAGGGTAAGAACTTATCTGACGACTACATTAACAACGGTCGGTCTATGAGCGCAATGCTTCAGAAAGACAACCCACGTCAAAAAGAGATAATCTTAGAAATGATCGAAGAGTGCAACGGTACCATTCAGAACGACTGGGACGGTAACTTCTACACCAAAGAGCAAGCTCGCGACTATATCACATCTTATAGCGCATAACCTCAAAACTGTATAATAAGTAGTGAATATACAGAGAGGTTATTTTATATGGCAAACGTACCAACAGAAGCAGAAATCAAGAAACTGCAAGAGCAAGCAGAAAAGGCTGACGAAAAGAAAAAAGCGTCACAAGCAAAGCAAAACAAAGATTTTGTGAACAACGGTCAGGGTGTTATACCTGAAGCTGTTTGGAAGGCGCTACCTGGGAAGGTGGAATCAGAATAATGGCTGATGTTAACCGAAAAAGGGTAGATTACCTCGTTCTTCACCACGCGGTGACTCCTCTCTGGACTGAAAAGTCAAAAGCATGGCTCGCACAATGGTTTAGCGACAACGGGTACGCTCGTGCTTACGGTTCAAATGCTGGTAACTGGTCTGGTCTTATCAACCCTTACACTGGCGCTCGTTCTTACTCACAAGCCCACTTTGCGGGGCAACGAGTAGATGGTAGCACTCCTGACGCAACTGATGCTGAGCGAGCCGCTGGGTACCGTCTTGTGCCTCTAATTAGCGACCCATTCGGTCAAATCACTTGGCATGCTGGTAACTGGGACATCAACACTCGATCTATCGGTATTGAAAACCTCGGTGACTACCGAAACTACACTCTCCGTGATGGTGACAATAAAGTTATCGCTGCATTCTGGCGACCGCAAGACGTAGCTCTTGGTGGCACAACCGCAGTTGTAGGTCACCACGAAGTATCGCAACTCGGTACTGCTTGTCCTGCACGTATCATGGAACAACGTGATGCAATCGTTAACTACATCAATAACCCACCTCAACCACCTAAACCTGCTGACCCAAGCTGGCAAGCAATGGACGCACCACGTCGTATGCGAGCTAAAGCTGGTGGTACAACGCTCGTCGAAGTTAAAACTGGTAACGGTATCAAAGCGTACCCAGCTGGCACTGAGTTTGATCTAAACCAAAAGTCTAACTGGAACGGTAAAACTTACCTGCGTACACCTTACTCATCTACTAACAACGTTGGTAACGGGTTCGATGAAAACACACTTGAAGCTCTACCTACTGTAGAA
>Ga0247735_1000151_pt1 | contig 31748 bp, 29 predicted proteins | sample UWRJL178409R2_FD_180934 | JGI IMG/M metagenome (GOLD analysis project Ga0247735, IMG submission 180934) | Plant litter microbial communities from Arlington Agricultural Research Station in Wisconsin, United States - UWRJ-L178-409R-2 | ecosystem: Environmental > Terrestrial > Plant litter >... | reverse complement strand
AGCCTGCGCGGCACGAGTTTCCGCCTCAAAGACACCGGCATCACGACATTGCCTTCCGCCAGGGCCGAGAACACCGCAGAATAAACACACCACGGTGGTCTACTTTCCGGGAGCGAATCCGGCCTACTTTTCACAGAGCGTCGACACAATCCCCCAAGCCCTGCGGGAGTCAGCGTTTTATCTGGACGACTGGAGTGACGAGATTCAATAGCCGAGGATTTGACATTTACCGATAGATTAGGCGTCGACCCATACCCCTTGTTCGAAAACGAGTTCTCTTTCATGGCAATAACCATCATCGTTCCGACGTTTAACGAGTCAGGCAACGTGCGAGAACTCGTACGTCGAATCGAGGACGCCACTGCGGGTCTCGTCGCTGACCTAATCTTTGTCGATGATTCGAACGATGACACTCCCACCGTTATCGAGGCGATCGCAGCTGAAGCAGCGATCCCCGTGCGCCTGCTGCACCGTGAGATCAGCACGGGCGGGTTAGGCGGCGCAGTTGTTGAGGGCATCAAATTAGCTACTCACGACTGGGTCCTGGTCATGGACGGTGACCTGCAGCATCCGCCAGAGATGATTCCGATTCTGGCGAGGACTGCTATTGAGAGCACAGCGGCACTGGTTGTTGCATCGCGATATCGCGAGAATGGCGATGCCGGTGGGCTCTCCAGCCTGTCGCGCCGTGCCGTGTCGAGTGCATCGACATTGCTCACCCGCGCCATGTTCCCGTCGCGTCTGCGCGACTGCACAGACCCCATGACCGGATTCTTCATGGTCCGTCGCTCAGCTATCTCAATCGAAACTTTAGAGCCGCGCGGATTTAAGATCTTGTTGGAAATCATCGCTCGCGCGCCCAAACGGCTAGAAATCGTCGAAGAGTCCTTCGTCTTTGGTGAGCGCAACGCGGGGGAGTCCAAGGCCTCGATGTTGCAGGGCTTCCGTTTTATTCGTCAGTTGCTCGCACTACGTTTTGGGCGAATGGGACCGTTTGGCGTGATCGGCGCCCTCGGCGCCGTGGCCAACGTCGCGATTGTCGCACTTTTGACGCAACTCAAGGTCGAGTACTTGATAGCTTCGGCCATTGCCTCAGGCATTACGATAATCGCGAACTTCTATCTGCAGGAGCGGTATGTCTTCCGTGATCTCGCAGCTGGTGCCGGAGCATTTACCTCCCGTTTTCTCAAGTCCGTCGGTTTCAATAGCGCAGAGGCTGCATTGCGCATTCCGCTGCTGTATATCTTTGTGCAGTTCCTCGGGTTTGCTAGCGTGCCGGCAACAGCGATCCTGCTCCTTCTGGCGTTTTTCGTGCGCTTTGTATTCCACTCCCGCGTAATCTACGCACCGTCGAAGTCGCACCGTGGCGATGGCGGTCTAGACGAGATCGTGGACGACATGAAAGGCCGCCCGACAGTTGGCCGGGGAAGCTCCGACGTCTAGCGGCACAGCCGCTTCTTGCCGTCGATACCCAATTGACGCAGCTAATTAGGATCCCTCGGTTCTGCTCGCTGAAATTCAACCTTTGGAATGCTACTGCTGATAAACGTGGGCCTGTCCTCTTGCGGGTATCCGGACGTTCGATGATGGTCCTGGATTTGAAGTATCAGTGGTCCCGAAACACGCTGGTCGGACCATCGTTCGTGGCGTCCGAAGCTCCCGTCGCCGGCCCCGGAAGCGCGAATGCTTTGGCCAATCCAGCGCGCCGAACTGCCGCCATAAGGTACGGTCAGAATTCCCCGACGTCAAGGTTTGAGTGATCTGAGGAGACCCGCAAATAGCAGTCTTAGTCATGTCGTTCGAAGGCAGGAAGCCGCGACGGAGTTCATTCTGAGCAGTTTATGCGGACCACCGGTCCGCGGAAGGATTGATCTTTCGCGAATCAATATTAATGTACAACCGTAAACTTTGAACTATTCTTAATCCGTATGATCGGCCCCTGCGTGGAGCCCTGGCGGTTCCGGGCCGCCCGCCAAATGAAACTATGATGAATAAGTCTCGTTGAAGGCTCACTCGGAGCCCAGTCGAGTTCAGGGGAGTTGGGGCAACCTATGGCCATAGGAAACGTGCGCTCTGCCGGAATGTTGCGACGAAGTTCCTGGCAGCACTCATTTGCCATTCGCTTATTCATTACAGACATCATCGTTATTGGTGGTGTTGTCTTCACTTCCCAGCTCGCATGGTTCGGGGTCAACGGTGTCAACGTTGCCGGTGGAGGACCTGCGGGCGTTAGTACGGGTTACACCACGGTTTCAGTCATCTTGATAATCGTGTGGATTTGTATGCTCGACATTTTCGCAACGCGCGATCATAAAGTGATCGGAAGCGGGACGCTCGAATACAAACGAGTGGCTGACGCAACTGTTCGGTTGTTCGGCCTCTTCGCAATCATCGCGTTCCTACTTAAGCTCGAGTTGGCCCGTGGATACTTTCTCACGGTGCTTCCTCTCGGATTGGCTGTACTGCTCTTCTCTCGCTGGCAATGGCGTCAGTGGCTTCGACGCCAGCAATTGAAAGGCCGTTACCTCTCGCGTTCTCTGTTGTTGGGTGAACGCCAAAAATCAGCGCATGTCGCCGCGACGATCGATCGTACCGCCGGCTCCGGAATGATGCTGGTGGCCGCGTTGGTCAACCAGGGCCATATCGGCAGCGCACCTGTAAACGAAGTTCCGGTTGTGGGTGACTACAGCGACCTACTCAAAGCAGTCGACCAGTACAACATCGACAACGTCATCCTCACAGGCGCCGATGAGATCAACCCCGCCGATATGCGTCGTGTCGGCTGGGAGCTGGAAGCCCGCTCCGTTGAACTCATCGTGGCACCGGCACTGACGGATGTCGCCGGCCCGCGTATTCACGCCCGGCCCGTGGCAGGCCTCCCTTTGATCCACGTCAGCTATCCCGCATTTGAAGGCGTCAAGCGTCTTTCGAAACGCCTTTTCGACATTCTCGGGTCTGCGGCGCTAATCATATGCGCGTCGCCAGTGCTCGTTGGGGTCGCAATTGCGGTTAAGCGATCCAGCCCCGGAAACATCCTCTACCAGCAGCAGCGCATTGGGCGCAGCGGATCATCCTTCGGAATGTACAAGTTCCGCTCGATGACCAAGGACGCCGACGATCAACTCGAGAGCCTTCTCGACGCCCAGGGCAAGTCCGATACGCCACTCTTCAAGGTGACAAACGATCCGCGTATCACGCCGGTTGGCCAGATCCTTCGCCGCTATTCACTCGATGAACTGCCGCAACTCTTCAACGTCCTAGTCGGCGACATGAGTCTTGTCGGCCCGCGCCCGCAGCGCGCCGCGGAAGTCGCCCTCTACGACGATGCCGCCCACCGCCGCCTGATTATGAAACCGGGTATGAGCGGACTCTGGCAGGTCAGCGGACGATCGAAGCTCAGCTGGGACGACAGCATCCGTCTCGACCTCTACTACGTCGAGAACTGGTCGTTGACCACTGACATCACCATTCTGTGGCGAACAGTCAGAGCTGTCGTCGCCCCTGACGGCACTGCCGTCTGACCCAAACAGATTAGTCGCTCGGGATTTATCTGAAGAGGCCGCTTCATCCCGTCTTCACTACTTACATTGCGAACACTGCGCGTATCCTTTGATGCATACTGTGTTGCGGTCCTGAATGGCTGCGGCGGTATCTGGGCGGTAGTTCCATTTCGGGCGGGGAGAGTGGTCAATGTCGGGCATGCTAGTTCACGAATGGCTGTCCCGGCGCGGCGGGTCCGAGAACGTCCTCGAAGAGATAGCCGGGGTATTCCCCGATGCAGCGATCACCGCGCTGTGGGACGACTTCCCCGAGCGGTTCGCGGCAGGCCGGGTAACGGAAACGTGGCTCGCGCGGACGCCCCTGCGGAACCACAAGGCACTCGCCCTTCCTTTTATGCTGCCTACCTTGCGCCGACTGGGGTACAGCGATGCGGAATGGGTGCTCTGCAGTAGCCACCTGTTTGCGCACCACGCCCGTTTCTCCGGCCCCGCGCGCGACGCCCCGAAGTTCGTCTACACGCACACACCCGCCCGGTACATCTGGACGCCGGAGCTCGATGCCCGCGGAGAGAGCGCCCTTTTGCGTACCGCGTCGCGGCCACTGCAGAAACTGGACAAGGCGCGGGCCCAGGAAGCCCACGCGATCGCGGCGAACAGCAAGTTCGTGGCCAAACGGATCGCCGACACCTGGGAACGGGAAAGCACCGTCATCTATCCGGCAGTGAGTGTGCAGAAGTTTGCAGAGGATTCCGCGGATGCCCTCACCGCTGCGGAGGAAGCACTCCTTGCAACCCTTCCGTCGGTCTTTATCCTCGGGGCCTCCCGGTTCGTGCCATACAAGCGGCTCGACGTCGCGATCAGGGCTGGGGCGGCCGCGGGTGTTTCCGTGGTGATTGCGGGGGACGGGCCGGAGGAGGCCGGCCTTCGCGCGCTCGCCAGCGAGCATCCGAATCTCGTGACTTTTGTTAGCAAGCCCTCGAACGCCGTGTTGAACCAGCTGTACCGTCGCGCACTCGCCCTGGTTTTTGTGCCGGTCGAAGACTTCGGGATTATGCCCGTCGAGGCCATGGCGACGGGAACACCGGTCATCGTTGGTACGGTCGGCGGGGCGGCCGAGTCCGTCATCGACGGTGAAACGGGAGTGCACCTCGACACCTTCGAGGACTCCGACCTGAAAAGCGCGGTGGAGGTCGCCGCAACATTGTCGCCCAGGGCCTGTGCCGCACGGGCGTGGGATTTCGACGTCAGTGTGTTTCGCGAGAAGATCGCGAACTGGGTGACCCCGACCTATTCGCAGTCCGCGCGAAAGTTGGCCAGGTGAGACCACGCTCCCGAGCATCCATTGTCGGCAACAAGCACCAGGTGCCGCTGCTCCCGCCTGATATCCTTTCCCCACATCAGCAGGTGTGATCGCGGCAACAGCGCCGGATCGGCCAGGCGATGACTGCGACTCACCTGCGTGGCCGGGGATCGGGACTCGCAACGTGCGGTACCCATCGCCGCGCCCGTTCCTCCGGTATCGCGCCATCGAATGGCACCACAGTCGAACAGCCAGCAGGCGGTAAAGAGAACAACCATGGATACCCCCACCGAGACCTTCCGCGTGATGTTCGTCTGCACGGGAAACATCTGCCGGTCCGCCGTCGCCGAACAGGTGTTCCGCGCGTATTACGCCGGACTGCCGATCAGCTTCTCGAGCGCCGGCACAGCTGCCCTCGTTGGCAGCGGGATGCCGATCGAAGCGGCCACCATCTCCCTCGAGCGGAACGGTTCACCCGAACAGCATGCCGGCCGCCAGCTGGACAAAGCACTTGTCGAGGACAGCGACCTCGTTATTGCCCTGACACGCGAACACCGGAGTGAGATCGTGCGAACCCTGCCGCGGGCAAACCGATTCACGTTCACACTGCGCGAGATGGCGATCCTGCTCGAAAGCGCAGCATCCGATGACGACTTCGTTCTCAAGCGTGAGCCCGGCGACTCGCTTGTCACCGTGCTCAGAAAAGCCATTCCGGCGATCGCCGCAGAGCGCGCCTACGCGACGCATCCGGCGGACGCGAATGACTATGACGTCATCGACCCGTTCCGTCGTAGCCAGGACGTCTACGACCAGATGGCGGAAGAGATCGACGACGCCCGGCGGCGGATTGAGCAGTCGTTGCGCATCCTCGCGACGAAGTAGTAGTTACAGGGGCGGACAGCAGCAGTGGGATTAAAGCAGAAGGCGCTGGCCGGCGGGATGTGGGTCGGTGGCTCGGTTGCCGTCGCGGCCCTCTTCCAGGTCATCCAGCTGGCGGTCCTCGCCCGGATCCTCACGGCCACCGACCTCGGTTTGATCGCCATTGTGACCCTGATGACCACGTTCATCGAGATCCTCGTGACGATGGGCATCTCGAACTCGATCGTGCAGCGCAACGACGTGAGCCGGAACGAGCTCAGTTCGTTGCACTGGCTGAACGTGATTGTCGGTTTCGGCAGCGGGGTTGTGCTGTTCTTCTGCGCGCCGCTGGTGGCGTGGTTTTTCAACGACGACCGCCTGGTCTACCTTGTGCAGATCATCGCCTGCGTTTTTGTGGTGACCCCGTTCGGCCAGGTGTTCCGCGGGGCGCTGGAGAAGAAGATGGCATTCAAGCAGGTTGCCGTCTCGGAGGTTGCCGGCGCGATCGCCATCATGGTCGCCTCGATCGGGTTTGCCCTGGCTTTCGGTGTGGTCGGCGTTGTTCTCGGTACCGTGGTGGGGTACCTGGTTCGCACCGGCATCCTGGTGGTTGCCGGATGGAGCACAGTGGGACTCACCACCCACTTCCGCCCCTCCGAGACGAAACGTTTCCTGGAATTCGGGATCTTCCAGTCGCTGGATTCCATCGTGGGGTTCATCGGCGCCAATGCCGGCTCGGTTGTTATCGGGCGGGCAATCTCGACCCAGCAACTCGGTGGCTACAACCTCGCGTACAACTTCGCCGTCAACACCCCGGGCCGGTTGAACCCGATTGTGACCCGGGTGATGTTCCCGGCGATGTCGCAAATCCAGGACGACAAACCTCGCCTGGCCGAAAACTCCCTCAAACTCATCACCGTCACAGGGATCGCCAGCGCGCCGATCCTCGCCGGGCTTGTGGTGCTCGCGCCGCAGTTCACCGAGGTGGTGCTGGGGGAGAAGTGGCTCTGGGTGGTGCCGCTGCTGCAGGTGCTCGCGATCGTGGGCTACGTGCGCTCCGTTGCCAACCCGATGGGGGTCATCCTGATGGCAATAAACAAGATGAAGCTCGGCCTCGTGATCAACACGGTCAAAACGGCACTGACGATTGTGCTTGTCATTATCGGTGCGCAACGGGCTGAAGCCGAGGGCGTGGCCGTCGCGCTGGCGATCATGGGCGGGGTGACCCTGGTGGTCAACTACTTCCTGATGCGTTCGATCCTCGACGTCACCCTCAAACCCTTCCTCGCCGCACACCTGACCCCGGTACTGCTGGCGGTTCCCATGGCGATCGCCGTGGGTGTGGTGATCCTGGCGCTCAGCGCCGTGGGCAGCGCCGTACTCACCCTGGTGGTTGGTGTTGTTGTGGGAGCGGCCGTGTTCCTCCTCGGCATCCTGCTCTCGAAGATCCCGCTGCTGATCGAACTCAAGGGTTTGCTGCCCGCCCGCTGGAGGCCCCGCAATGCCTGACATCACGCAGGGCCCGTCCGGTGGAGCATCCGGATCGACAGCCTCACCCACGCCGCGCGTCGCGGTATTGCTTGCCGAACGCGAACGGTTCGACGGCAGCGGTGGCGCTGTGGCGACCTGGGTCAAGGAGGTCTACATTCGCTGGGACGGCGAGGCCGCGGTGTTCTCGCCCGCCCTCACCCGCAACTTTGCTGGCGCCCTTTCCACCGCGCCGGCCCCCTGGTACGTCGCCTACGACGCCGCGGTCACCGTCGCGGCGAAGGCGGTCGGGGCGTTGATCCGCCGCAGCTGGTGGTCGGTGTACACCCGGGTGCCGCGCGCCCGGGAGATGTGGTTGGCCTCGGTGATCCGAAGGGTTATCACCTACGACGTGGTGCACATCCACAACCGGCCGCAGTTCGTGGTTCCCCTACGCAAGGCCGGCTTCACCGGCCGGATCGTGTTGCACATGCACAACGACCTCGGCGCCTACGTCACACAGGACGGGTTTCCCGCGCTGGCGGCGGCGGTCGACGACATCGCTTTCTGCAGCCGGTACCTGATGCAGAAAGCCGTGGGCGACTTCGGCGAGCTTCCCGGATCGGTGCTCTACAACGGTGTCGCAGCACCGAGGGAGTCCGCCTCTGCCGCGCGGGATCCGCTGCGCACCGTTTTTGCCGGCCGGCTGACGGAGGGCAAGGGGGTGGACCGCGCGGTGGCCGTCTGCGCAGAGCTCAACTCGCGGGGAATCGCCTGCACCCTCGACATCTACGGTGCCACCAGTTCGGGGACCGTTAATGGTGCGACGCCGTTCTCCCGGCAGCTGGATGAGGTTGTGGCGGCGACCAACGCCGTGCACGGGGCAGCAACGGTGCGAGTGCAGGGGCCCATCGACCATGCCGAACTGCTGAAGCAGATGCGGGGCGCGAGCTACCTGCTGTACCCATGCCAGTGGGAGGAACCCTTCGGCATGGTGGTTGTCGAGGCGATGGGCGTCGGCACTGTGCCGATAGCCAGCCGGGTCGGCGGTATCCCCGAGATAGTGGACAGCGGCAGCACCGGTGTGCTGGTGGATGATTTCACCTCGGTGACCAGTTTTGCTGACGTGGTGCAGGAGCTGGTCGGGAACCCTGACCGGGTTGCGGCGCTCAGTGCGGCCGGCGTGGAGTCGGCCGCGCAGAAATTCTCCTGGCAATCGATAGCCGACAACCTCGACGTACTACTGCGCCGCCGCTGAGCGCGCGGGCGGGTGGGCGCCGTTGGTGACCCGGTCCGGATACACACGCATGCGGGCGTGAGGTGTAGGGATTGTTTGAGCGTGTCGCAATCGACCGCCTTATAGTGAGAGGACATCAGCTTTGGTCGTGGGGACGAGCGTGTGGCCGCCGTGATCCAAGTGTTCGCGTGACGGCGTTTCGTAGACGAGAGCCTGACGTCTGGGGAGCTGCATCGGCACGGATGTGTCTCGCGGGACGCGTTGTTCGCGTTTCGACCACCGATCCACGCGCAACCACCCTCGAACCCGGTTGCACAACCCTTGGAGATTCATGCGTACTACCTTGAAGCTGAAAATGGGAGCCGGCCTCGTTGCCGCCACCGTCCTGATGACCGGAGCCGGTGCCGCATTCGCTGCCCCTGCCGTGTCGACCGGCGCTCCCGCACCGACGGCCACAACCTCCGCACTCAATGTTGAGCGCGAGGGCGGCGCTGACCGGTTCTCGACGTCGGCCATCGTCTCGTCGTCATTCCCGGCGGGCGCGCCCGTGGCCTACATCGCCTCCGGATCCAGCTACCCCGATGCCCTCGCCGGTGCCGCGGCCGCCGGGTACCAGGATGGCCCCGTGCTTTTGACCAGGCAGGATGAGATTCCCGAGGTTGTCGCCATCGAACTGGCCAGGCTCAACCCGGAAAAGATCGTTGTGCTTGGAGGCACCGACGTGATTTCCACCGCGGTGCAGACCACCCTCGCAGAGACTGCAGAAACGACCCGCATCGGTGGGGCGACCCGGTACGAGACGGCAGCCCTGGTCTCTGCAGCGCTGGAACCCGGCGTCGAGGTGGCCTACATCGCTTCCGGGTCCAACTTCCCCGATGCCCTGGCCGGCGCCGCGGTTGCCGGGGTGACCGGTGGCCCCATCCTGCTTGTTGAGCAGAATGCGATCCCGGCGGCCGTGACCACCGAACTGGCACGCCTGAAGCCGGAATCGATTGTGGTGCTCGGCGGCATCGACGTTGTCACCAACGGTGTCGAAGAGGCTTTGAACGCTACTTTCGCCCCGACCACCCGCCTCGGTATGGACGACCGCTACGACACCGCGGCGCTCATCTCGCGGGAGTCCTTCGACGTCGACCGTTCGGTCGTCTACATCGCGTCCGGCCTCGACTACCCGGACGCCCTCGCGGGTGCCGCGGCGGCGGGATCGAACGATTCCCCGGTCCTGTTGATCCAGCCGAACAGCATCCCGTACTCCGTCGCGGTGGAGCTTGAGCGTCTCAACCCGGAGCGCATCGTTGTTCTCGGCGGCACCTCGGTTCTTTCCTCCGATGTGCAGTACGAACTCGACGAGTACCTGCGGTAGTAGGGACACCCTCACGGCACGGCGCGCGGTACGCGCGGGAGCCCGGCCCAGGAGACTGAGCCGGGCTTCGCGTTTTAATGCCTGGCTGCGGTGTTCTCGGTGAGGCGGGCCTCGATCGCCGCATAAGCGGCGCCGGCGTAGTCCGCCCACGGCAACACGCGGGTGATCCCCGGCGCCGGGTTTGCGAGCGCGGCGGCGATCTCCGCCCGGCGGTCGTCGTCGAGCAGCGTTACCGCACGCAGCGCCTCGCGGAGGGCCGCGGTGTCTGCAGCATCCACCAGGCTATGGAAACGCGGGTCGAGAATTTCGGCGGCGCCCGTGTTCGGTGTGGTGATCACGGGAAGTCCGGTGGCCGCGGCTTCGGCGACAACGAGGGCGAAGGCGTCCTCGACGGCGGGAAGCACAAAAGCGTCAGCGTCCTGTAAGCGGGCGACCAGTTGGTCCCTGGTCTGGTTGCCCACCACCGTGACATTGGTTGGCAGTGATTTCAGGGCTCGACCGTCGAAGACGTTGCCAACCAGCTCGACATCGATATCGAGTCCGCGGGCGGCCTCGATCAGGAAGGGGATACCTTTCCGCAGGCTCAGCTGGGCGACAAGCACCACCCGAGGCCGACGCTTCGCATCGCGCGGCAGGCCCGGTTGCGGGGGAGTGAAGGCGTCGAGGTCAACGCCGTAGGGAACGACAACGATTTTGGCCGCCGGAACGCCATTGCCGGTCATCTGGTCGCGAACCAGGATGGAGGGAACCATCACGATGTCGGACAGCTGCAGCTCGGCTTCGATCTGCGCGACAAGGGCGTCCGGGTACAACTCGGCGTGTGCAGTGTGGCCGGGGTACGCGGCACGCAACCACTCGTTGCGGGCGCGCGGGTGGGCGTCGATGGCATGGAAGACGCGGGTGAGGTGGTGGTTGCGCCCGAAGGTCTTCCGGCAGGAGCCCGGCATTCCGATCAGTAGCCCGGTGGAGCTCAGTGGCACCTTCGAGGCGCCGTCGTCGAACTGCTTTTTCCAGAGGTAGTTGCCGACGTAGCCAGTGATCGGCGTGCGCACCCGGGCTCCGGCGATGCGGACAAGTTCGGAGACCCGGCTGACAACGATGTCCTCGGGCAGGGAGAGGTCGGCGATACGTTTTTGTGTCTTCTCACGGAACCGGATGAGGGCGTCCGGCGCGCCGGGGAGCGCGGCGGCGGCCGAGGCGAGGCCGAGCGGGCCACCGAAGTCCGGAACGAGGCGTTCAGTGAGCGCACCGGTGGTGTGGGCCCGGTTCGCGAGGGACTTGATCGCGTTCTCTTCGAACGGATAGGAGATGGCAATCGACGACAGGACACTCATCGGAGAAATCACCCTTCGACCGGCTGGTTGAGATCCCTTTCGGGAACACTATGTATCTTAGCCAGTCGGTGTGGGGCGTTGATCCCGGCGGCGACCTACAGGTTTTTGGCCTGGCGCAGCTTGATTGGAAGGGTGATTGCGGCCAGGGCGCCGTAGAGGCTCGGCGGGCCGTAGAGGAATGCCTCCACCAGGCAGCGGAGGGCCGCACGGTAGTCCTTTTTGCGCAGCGCGAAGAAATACGGGACCGTCATAATGAAGTCCCCCCGGGTGCGCGGGGTTACCCCGGTCAGGTGGCTATGCATCCACTTCAGCGATCCGTCTGCGGTGATCGACTTCGACACGGACGCCGGGCCATCATCGAACAGGCTCACCAGCGACGACGCCACCTGGAAAACCCGGAGCCCGGGGACCTCGCGGCGCAGGCGCAGCAGCCAGGCGGTGTCCTGGTGGAAGGGCAGGGAGGTGTCGAACGGTGTCTCCAGTGCCAGCGCACGCGGAAACAACAGCGTCGAGGTGTGCAGGGCACCCTGCCCGCCGCGCAGCGCCGTTTTGTGAAAAAGGTAGTCGGCGAGGTCTTCGTTGTCGCCGATGGGGCGTTCCGGCCAGATGACGCCGGAGCTGCGAGTCACGTAGGACGCCGACAACCAGTGCGTCTCGTTGACGGCATCGCCCGCCGCGGCGAGTTGCTTCTCGAGCTTGTCAGGATGCCAGACGTCGTCGTCGTCGAGCAGCCCGATGATGGTTCCGGTCGCCTCGGTGATGCCCTTCATACGAGCAGCATTGCCTCCGGCGCGCGGGCCGGAACGCAGCAGGATGACGCGGGGGTCGCTCGGGACGGTGATCTCGTCCGCGGTGTCTGCCACCACGATGACCTCGTGTACGGCCACGCCCTGCACCAGCACAGACGCGATCGCCGCGGCGAGCGATGGCCGCCCGGTGGTGGGAATAACAACACTGACCGACATATCTCCAGCCCCCAAAGCATCTGAAAATTCGGGAACACCCTGTGCAGCATCCCCCGCCCCCGTCTGAGGCGACGAGGTGCCCTCATTCTAGGTCGACAGCATTTTGTGGGTCGCGCCCCGCGACAGCGGCGGCGATATGATGGCCCGTAAATACGCAGGTAACTGTCCGGGCGAGCGTCGGGGCAACCGTCGCCGGCATCCGCTGAACCGAAAGACGCATCGAGTTTGAGTATCTTCATCACGGGCCGCCGGGGAGTGCGCTACCTGCGGACCGTCGCCAGCTACGCCCTGCGCAACCGTTTCGGGCACCAGCCAGTCACCCAATCCGGGACGGCCGCCGTGGTGTCGCTGACCTCCTACGGCAAACGCACCGGCAAGGTGCACCGCACCATCGAGAGCATCGGCAGCGGGGTGGTGCTGCCGTCGCGCCTGATCCTCTGGCTCGATGACGCCGCCGTGGTGGCCCATCCGCCAGCGGCATTGGCGCGCCTGATCAAGCGGGGCCTCGAGGTTCGGCTTACCGAAGACATCGGGCCCCACAAAAAGTATTATCCGTACGTCGCCTCGATCGAGGAGCACGCCGTGGCGCTGGTGACGGCGGATGACGATGTGTTTTACCCGACCGCGTGGCTGCAGCAGCTGCTGCAGGCGTCAGCGAAGCATCCGAACGATGTCATCTGCCAGCGGGCGCGGGTCGCAGTCGTACGCGACGGGAGCTTTGCCCCGTATGCCGACTGGCCGCCGAGCGACAATATGTCCGACCTCACCAACCTGGTCGGCATCGGGGTATCCGGAATTCTTTACCCACCCTCGTTTCTGAGCCTGCTGCACCGACTCGGCGACCGGTTCAAGGTTGACTGCCCGCGCGCGGACGACCTGTGGCTCCATGTAAATGCGCTGCGGGACGGGCGGACGGTGCGCCAGGTGGGCGCCCTTCCGGCCTACTATCAGGGCTTCTTCCGGTCGCAGTCGAGCGCCTTGTGGAAATCGAACATGTCCGACGGTAACGATGCAGTGATCGCCCAACTGTACAAGCCGGGCGATATCGCCCTGCTGAAAGAGGAATCCGAACTGCGCGCGGGGGGCATGCTCAGATAAACACTGGAAGTGTCGATATTCGTCTTGTAGATTCCGGTGAGTTCTGTATCGTAAGGTACGCTGCGTGCACTAGAGGCGTCTCTTCACCACCGGCCGTCCATTCGGTTTCCGACGAATTGAGCACCATGAGCCTCGCCCCCTACGCGAACGAGGAATTCCTCGATGAGGAACAGCCGCGCCAGGAACCGGCGAAGGAGAAGTCCGCCGTTGGGGTGCTGGTCCTGATCCTCCTGCTGCTGCTCTGCTCGACCACGCTCGCCACCTTCGTCAGCTTGCTGCAGGGTGGCCGGGTCTCGTCCATCCTGAATTCCACCGGGTCCGTGGCGATGACCGCCGCCGGTGAGCGGGTCGCCGAGATCACCCGCTACGTCGTCCCGGCCGGGCTTCTGCTCATCACCATGCGTTACATCCGGGGAACCCACCGCCGCGCCGGATCACTGCTGATCGTCTACGCCGCACTCGCCGCCCTGCAGCTCAGCACCTGGGAACACACCGGCGAATTCACCTCCCAGGGGCTCGGGCCGGTCATCACCATCGCGCTGGCGGCAACGGCGGTCTGGGCGGTCTCACCAACCTGGCGGGATGCCCGTGCAGTGGGCTGGGCTGGTGCCGGCGTCGCAGCCTTCTCGCTCGGATTTGCCACGATTAGCTCCAAAGGCTGGTGGGTGGCACCCAACGACGAATCCAAGGCGTTTATCGGTGATCGTGTTCTCGCCGGACCGTTCTCCCAGATGAATCCCCTGGGAATGAGCCTGGCGATCTGTCTGCCCTTCACCCTGCTTATCGAGAACAAAGTGCTGCGCGTGCTCGCGTTCACAATCACGGCGTTCGCCCTGTTCCTGACGGCATCCCGTACCGCGGTCATCGCGGCGGCGGCAGCCGTAATTCTCGGGCTGATCTTCGCCGTCACGAAGCGGTCGGCGAAAAGCCGCCGCTACGTTTTCCTTGGGGCCGGGGTCCTCGGTATTGGCATCACAGCCCTGGTGCCCTACCTCACCACCGACCCGACTGCGTTCACAAACCGGGGTCGTATCTGGTTGGCATCCACACCGTTCTGGAAGGACAATGTGTGGCTCGGCCTCGGCGAGTACAGCATCGACGGGGACATCAGCCGCTTCCTCAAATATTTCGCCCCGCACGCCCATAACCTGTTTATCCAAACGATGACCACCGGCGGACTGCTGCTGCTCGGGCTCCTCACCCTGATGTTCATCATCATGTTTCGCTCCAGCTACAAAATCCTGCACAAGAATTCCGCACTCGCGCTCGGCTTCATCACGATGCTGGTGCTGGGAATCGCGGAGGTTCCCTTCCGCTTCGAAGTGTTCGACAGCGCCGCCTGGGCCACCTGGGCTGTGCTGATCATCTGCCTGATCGCGCGGGTTCCGGACGAGGATACCTATCGGTCGCCCACCGGCGACGACGGGTCGGACGTTCCCGGTGGGCCCGACGACGGCGATGATCCAACACCATCTCGAACAGATTTCACAACACCTGTCAATTAGGGATCCCAACTACTGTGAAAATTAACAGTGTGATAAGCGGGTAGTTCGTGATGTCCATCTAAGTTGTCGCTGAACTATCGTCGCGATTACCCGACGATGGAAGAAGCTGCCCATGGCACCAGGCCACTGTATTGATCCATCCGCGCCCAGCCCCACCGCGACAACCACGCGTGGCGTGAGCCGACGAAGCATGTTGGGGTTTTCGGCTGTTGCGCTCGGGTTGGGCTTCGCTGGAAGCCAACTGAACCCCACGTCCGCTTTCGGCGCGACGCCGCTGATGAAGGCGAGCGAGATTGGCGAGACCCTCTTCACCGGAGAGGTCAAGCGGTGGGCAATTCCCACCTTCGACAAAAAGCGCATCCTGCAATCCCTCGGACTCTCCTCACCGATCTGGTCGGACGCCGACGCGATCTACATTGCGGACTCCATCGGCAATGCGCCGGCGCAGGGGGAGACGTACCCGAAGTCCAAACTCGTTGTCGCCCGCATCCTCAAGTCGAACCGATCGAGCATCACCTCGACCGAGGTCGGCACGTTCGACTTCGATGGCAGCAACGTCGGCCACCGGGGATCGAGCGTTGTGGTCACGGCGGACGGTTCGATCCTGGCGCACCCCGCGACCCACACCATCGAGGGTGAAGACGGGACACACTCCCCACTCACCGTGTTCCGCTCGGGTTCACCGCACTCCGTCTCGTCGTTCCGGCTGCAGGACTTTCTGCCGGGCCAGACCGGTTCGGCATACCGCCGTTTCTTCTACGACCCCTACACAAACAACACCTACCTGCTCAACCGCGGAACGAACTTCCAGGCCTTGCTCTGGCGCTGGGATGCATCGCGGCAGCGCCTGCTTCGGGTCGACCGACCGGGAACACGACCATCGGCGCTCGAGCCCGGCGGCCCGGACGGCTTGAACCTCAGCAACGAGTGGAACCTCGACGCCAACGGCAACATCACCACAATCAAAAATCCGGGCACCGGGGCCTACGGCCACGAGATCGCGTTTATGAGCGACGGCGCTGGCGGCTCCATCATGTTCTGTGCCCCCGAATTCACGGTGAACGAAGCCGGCACCTCGGGCGGCTGGGGCCAAACCGGCTACCCCCGCCGCGATATCTCCCTCGTCTGTTCCTATGACGGCGGACACGTGTGGTCCCGCCTCGGCAAACTTGGCACCACACCGCAGACCATCGCCGACCCGTTCCGGCCAACCATGCCCGGCCGGCCAAGCAACATCGACATCATCTTTCCGGGGCCCACCTACAACGAGAACACCCCGGAAACGTCCCGGAACAACTCCGTCAACTCCCGCGTGGCCGTCTCCGGGAAACGCGCAGTGGTTGTGGCGAACTGGGACGGGGTCACCCCCGACCCGAACGCGTATGACAGCAAAGCGGACTACCAGCGCATCCGAGGCCTGTTCGCCCGCACCTGGGATGCCCAGCATGGAGTGTTCCACCCGTATACGGCCACGTTGATCGCGCCGGCGGCGGACAGCTCCCACCATGCCGGAAGCGCGACCGTCGCCTATACCCGCGACGGGCGCATCGTGGTGGTTGCCTCCGACTACGACGACCACTCCATCGACGGGGGAACCCTCATCGCCGGCGACTACCTAGCCCAGCCCTACCCTACGGTTGCCAAACTCTACGTGTTCACCTCCACCGACGGTATCGGCTGGAAGAAATACGCCATCCATACCAAGGCCCTTCAAGCCGCCGCGGGCACAACACTGGAGAAAACGCCCGTCTCCGGCGCCTACATCGACGCGCCGTCACTCGAGCGCGACGGCGTCATCCGGCTCTATCCGATTTTCCCCTCCGCGCCCACCCGCGCCGAGGTATGGGAAGTCACCATCCCCGGCTTCACCGGAGTGGCCGCACCGAAGCTGAAGGCCCCCGCAGTCCTCGCCGGCGCCATGGGTGGCGCCATCAACCTTGCCTTCGCCCCCTCAAGCGACGGCGGAAGCAGCAACACCAAGTTCCGGGTGTATCGCAGCACCAGCGCGACCATGATGCCGGCCTCCCCGTGGGCGACGATGAATTATCCGCTGAAGGGTGTCATCGACATCGATGCTCCCGAGAACAGCACCCGGTACTACAGCATCGCCACCGTCTCGGCGGCCGGTGTTGAGACCTCCGAGCGCTCGCCGGTACTCGCGGTGCCCAGCAAAAAACGCGAGCGCACTGTTCTGCCAAACGGCCTGCTGCAGCAGAACAACCCCAACGGCTCGACCCCGCCGTACGTCTTCACCGAGCAGCCGCCGGTTGTTCCCAGCCATGTCTTCCGCTCGGACGCGATCGGCAAACGCACCAACGGCGTCGCGCTGCAGGCCGGTGACCGGATCGGTACCTGGACCTCGGCACCGCCGGCGGGTGTTGCGGCCCGCGTCGCCATCAACCCTGTCTCGCCGGCCAACGGCAACGCCGCGGTCGCGAACGACTCCCGCCCGGTGCTGATCAACGATGGCCCAAACGGCTACCCCGCCCTGCGCTTCAACCGCGCCGAGGCAACCCAACTGCTGGTGGATGCCGCCAACGGGACATCCTGTGATGTCTTGACGGTCTTCACCGTCGCCCGGGTGCGGGACTACGAGTGGAACCACCTGATCTCCAGCCAGCACACCAACGGTCTTCCGCAGCAGTACGGACCGCACTCGCGCACCAGCTACCGTAGCCACGAGACCCGCTTCACCGATGGCGGGATCAGCAACCAGGGTGTGGCGAGCAACGGGTTCGTCGCCCATCAGGTCACCGCGGAGACCGGGGTCGGCCCGTGGCGCATCTATGAGTCGCAGTGGCGGGTGGGCGCCGGATCCCGTCGCCGCCTGTCCGGCATGATCTCGTTCTGCGAGGGCCAGTGGCAGGAACTGCCGTTGACCTCCGCGCCGGCGAACGAACCGCCGTCGATTGTCGACAGTCCGCTGCAGCGCACCAAATACATGACCATCGGGGCGGCCAAAAACCTCGCCGGCGGCCAGCTGACCAGTGAGGTCGACATCGCCGAAGTGATGCGCTTCGACAAGATCCTCACCCGGGCGGAGCTGTACCGGGTCGCGAAATACCTGACGGTGCGGTACGCACTGACCCCAACCAACCTGGTGCCACAGGACACCTCACCGAACCCGCCGCTGGCCACGGTCGCCTGTGTGCACCCCGGTTGTGTGTCTACCCGCACCCCGAGCGGGGTCACCCTGTAAGGCGGGACGCCTCGACTAACCGTCGCAACCGGGCGCATCGACGGTGCGCTCGGTGGGGTGGATCATCGGGGTGCCGCGCAGCTCGAGCGGACCGTAGCCGTCGGCGGTCCCGGGAGCGCCGCTGAACGAGACATCCACCGTTGTTGTCTCGCCCGGGGCGAGCAGCGTCGCGAAAGTGGCCACCGGGCGGCCGAGGTCGTCGATGCCCGTCCCGGTCACAACGGCACCCGGCACCGTGAAGCCGGTGGCCCCGGGGGAGCCGTTCGCGCTGACCACGGTGCCGCCGACCGGCCCGTAGACGAAGATCTCGGTGCGGAACTGGCTCGAGCCGAAGGGGGCGCTCTTGACATAGAGGGGGAGCTCGTCTGCGAAGTCCTGGTCGAGGTCGAGGGTGAGGGTTGCCGAGGTGGTGAAGGTGGGGTTCTGCGGATTGGTGCAGACATCACTGCTGAGCTGGGCGCTGGAGTGCATGTAGTAGTCGATCTTCGACGAGGAGGTGTCGCGGAAGTAGACCCCCACCACGGTCTCGTCCGTGTTCGACTTCGGCAGAACGCCCTGGATGCGGGCGCCGTCGAAAGCGGCCTGCTCCGCAGCATCCGCGCTCCACAACATCAGGTTGCCGTTGTTGATGCTGTCGGAGATCGCGGTGACCATTGTGGGCACATCGAAATCACCGGAAGTGATCTTCTCCAGGATCATCGCCGCCGTGCCCTGGAAGAACGCATCAACAACCTCAGGCTCCGCATAACTGTCGTAGCGAAAGTAGATCTCGTTCACCAGCAGCTGCACGGCGTTATCGCTGGAGACCACGTCTCCACTCGGCAGGTCGACCGGGCCGGTGGCCTTGAGGATCTGCGCGAGGGCCAGCGGGTCGACCGAGACCACCCCGTCGACGGTGGGGCCGCGGTCACGCTCCCAGTAGCCCTGCAGCAGGGTCGCGGCCGTGGGGAAGTCCGGCCGGCTTGTCGAGGTGTTGATGTGGTCGACGAGGAAGTCGCCGAACAGGCTCAGCGCACTGTCGTCGACCGGCACCGGCAGCACCTCGGTGTCGCCGAAGTCACCGCTGCCCGCGACATCCGCAACCGTGATCGCCCCGTCTTCGCTGTGCATCTGGATGTAGGAGGCCGCGCTGCCGCCGAGCGCCGTGCTCTCGGCGTTGTTCTGGAACGCCAGCAAATAGTTGCGCGGACCGTCCGCTCCAAGGATCGCACCGACCACGTCGACCACCGGCCCCGCCCGCTCGGCAGCCGGGGCAACCTGCTCAAGCACGTCGCGCAGCTGCACCACGGCAGCGGACACCGGGTCGAGGACACTGAGGGTGTCGACCGCGTTCAGCTTGGCCAGCGAATCCGGCACTATCCGGCCCGCGGCGGCCGCGATGGTTTTCGCCTCGGCGACGGGAGCGAGGTCGAACCCTCCGGTATCCGGATCACGCAAGGCCGGGTCGAACGATTCGGCCGTGGCCAGCGCCGGCTCGGCGACCTCGTCGACGAGGTCACGGATACTCTCGGCGACCGCGCGCACCGCGGACAGGTTCGGCCCAACCACGGGAACGACCTCGGCGATCCGCCAGGTCACGTCGCCGGTGGCGTTCGCGGCCTTCGAGGAGTGCCCCTGTAATTCGCGGGTGGTGGCGAGCATTGTGGCGACGTCGCCCTCCGCCGCCTGCTCCTGCAGGGTCGCCACCAGCTGCTGAGACGCCTCGAGGTTGTTTTTGGCGACGAGCAGCCGGGTGCCGAGCCAGGCTCCGGCGACCAGGATCACCAGCAGGACGACGACGACGCCGGTAACCACCCGTCGCTTCCGCGTCCACGGGGTACGATCGCGCCGTCCCGGACGGGTACCCGAGGGCAACGAGCGTCCGTCCCGCGGGGAATCGGTCTCGGGGTTCATCAGTCACCAGCCAATACACAGCCGAACGCCGCGGGCAGTCGCGGCCCGCGCGGCTTGGTCATTAACAGTAACTCAATGTGTATCGAAGTGGCGCGGTGTCCGGTCATAATGGGTCCACGGTGCCGGGCGACAACACGGGGGATCATGAGCGACCAGGATGCTCCGCAGCCCGCTCTGGCGACCCCCGTCCGTCGCCGGCGGTGGATCATCGCCGCGGCGATCACCGCCGTGTTGGCCATCACCGCCTCTGCCCTGATAATCGGTTACCTCCGCGCGGGGGACCGCACTGCGCCGGCCGCCTCCGCGCCGTCGGTGCCGGCCAGCGCTACCCCGACTGCCCTGCCGGCACCAACACCGACATCCTCACCGGCACCGGCACCGGTGACCGACGGCATCAACTACGCCGCCGCGAGCTTCACGGACTTCACCGCGTTTGGGGAGGCAGACAGCGGAACCCAGGTCAGCGCAGACCGCGACGGCCCCCACAACGGCGGGACCAGCCTGCGGATCGACAGCACCACCGCCGCGGGCCTCGAGCACCGCGGGATCACCCGCGCGATCGCCGTCGGCCCGTCCACCAGCTACGAGTTCTCGGCCTGGGTGTACTCGCCCGCCGCGCACCCGGACACCGAACCGGTGCTGTTCACCGTGGGCCGGGCGCCACCCGCTCCCTTTATCGAGGGAACCGGCGGCTGGGCACGGGTCACCTCCAGCTACACCACGGGCGCCGACGAGCACAGCCTCGCCTTCTCGATCGCGCCGAGCGGCCCGGTCAGCGGCTTCCGCCTCGACGACCTCGGCCTCACCGTCAGCGGAGCGCAACTGCCCGCCGGGGACACCGGCCTTGTCAGTAACGGCACCTTCGAGTCCTTCGGCTCCCCGAACCTGATCCGCAACCCCACACTGGTGTTCGATACCGGCAGCGCGGGCATCGACGTCGGCTGGTTCACACCCAGTGTCGACTACAGCGTCACCGACCGGGCAGGCACCGTGGTCAGCGCCGGCAGCCTCGCCCTCCCCGGCGGCCTGGGCCGCATCGACCTCACCGCCCTCCCGCAGGGAATCTACGGGGTTGAGCTTGCCGCACCCGACGGCGCAGCATCCACCATCGGCGCGGCATCGCGCATCGCGACCGACTTCATCATCCTCGACCCGGCCACCGGCGGAAGCGACGTCCATAACAAGCGCTTCGGGGTCGGCGCCCACGTCGAACGCCGCTATTACGACGGCTCCGAGCGGGCCGCGGCGGCGCTTGGCATCACCGCGATTCGCAACGATGCGTTCTGGGACGAGGTGGAATTGAGCCCCGGGAACTACGACTTCGACACGGTCTACTCCACCCCGTTCCGCGCCTTCGAGGCGGCCGGCATCGAACCGCTGGTCATCAGCAACGGGCCAAACCCGCTCTACGACCGCGGCCAGACGCCGTCGAGTGGTGGGGCGCTCGCCGCGTATGCCCGCTACAGCCAGGCGCTGGTGCAGCAGTACACCCTGCCGGCGGTGGAGATTTTCAACGAGCTGAACTCCACCCGTTTCAATAACAGCGCTTGCGGGGCCGGGGCCGACTGTTACCTTCCAATCCTTCGCGCCGCCTACACCGCGGTGAAGGCGACGCATCCGGACACCCTCATCGTGGGGCCGGCCAACGCCAACCAGGACGACCCGTACCTCACCGAGCTGTACCGCATCGGCGGCCTCGACTACCTCGACGTGGTCAGCTACCACCCGTATACGGCCACCCCCGAGGGTTTTGTCAGCGACATCCAGCAGGCCCAGGCACGCCTGCGCGAATACAACAACGGGCAGCCGAAACGGCTCTGGCTGACCGAGTTCGGTTGGACGTCCCCCGGCGCTGCCGACAGCGAACTCACCCTGGCGAAGTACCTGATCCGCTCCGAGACCATCGCCCTGGCGAACGGGGTCGAGCGGCTCTACTGGTACGACCTGGTCAACGACGAGCTCGACGTGAACGACCACGAGGGCAATTTCGGCCTGTTCCGGCGCGCCACCGCCACGGTGCCGGCTTTCGAACCGAAACCGTCCGCTTTGGCGCAGGGGATGCTGATCCGCAAGATCGGCGGCAAGGCCTACAGTGCGACGGATGTGGCGACCACCAGCTACTCCTACGCGTTTGGGGATGCCGCGGACGCGGTACGCGTTGCCTGGGCGACCGTGCCCGCACCCATCCGGTACGTCACGGACACACCCCTGACGGTGACGTCATCGGATGGCGGCGCTGCCGTGGTGCTGAACCCGATCGACGGGGTCGTCACGGTGCCGTTGACCGATACCCCGCAATTCATCGAGGGCGCCGTCAGCGGGCTGCGCTGAGCTGCGAGGCGCTGCGCGCCCCGATTGTCAGGCGCTCAGGCGCTCAGTGGTCGTTGTGGCCGCGGCGCGGTGCCGGACGGGTGGGCACGGACGGCTCCACCGTGGCGGCCGGTGCGATCACCGACTGCTCGGCCTCGTCGTCGATCAGCGGCACCACACTCGGCGCAGCATGGTTCGACTTCGCCGGCGCGTAGATGACCCGCGAGTGGAACACAAAACGCACCCCGAAGGCGAGGATCAGGGTCACCGCCGTTGCCGGCACACTGGCGATGGTCCACAGGTCGACAAGCACAAAAAGCACCGGGAGGCGCAGCGCCGTCTCTGCGTTGTTGAAGCTGAACGACTTAACGAACCGCCCCTTCCAGCTGCCGGCGTTGCCAACCAGGTCGGAGAAAACGAAGCGTTCCTGCAGGATGAAGTTACCGATGATGGTGATCTCGGCCGCGATGATGGCGGCCACGAGGTACTCGACCTTCAGCGCCGTGAGCGCGGCGACGATGGCGATGTTCGCGAGCGCACCGATCCCGCCGATCACCGCGAAGGCCGACATCCGGCCGAAGCGCAGCGCGATCAACTGGCGCAGGAAGCGGAAGCCCTGCCGGAACGACGCCTTCGACTTGCCGGCGTGGCGCTCACCGAAGGTGAACGGCTCCTCGATGATCTCCACCCGCTTCGGCTGGCGCGCGATGATCTCCAATAGGATTTTGAACCCGCGCGGCTCGAGGCCGTCCATCGAGATGGCGGACTTTTGCACGGCGAAAAAACCGGTCATCGGATCGGTGCAGTCGCGAAGGCGCGAGGGGAACATGGCCCGGGTGAGCACGGTCGACAGGTTCGACACCGCGCGCCGCGACGTGCTCGACAGTCCGCCGGCATCGCCGTTCTCGCGGTACCGCGATGCGACCACCAGCGGGGCGGATCCCTCAGAGGCCGTGGCGGCCAGCACCGGGATCATCTCCGGCGGATGCTGCAGGTCGCCGTCCATCACCAGGTTCCAGTCGTACAGCGAGGAGCGCATCCCCTCGATAACGGCGCCGCCGAGGCCGCCGGTGGCAACCTCGCGGTGGATCAGCTTCACGTCGATCGAACTGTGGGCCGCGGCATCCGCAATCACCGTCGCAGTGTGATCGGTCGAGTCGTCGACAAAAACCAGCTCGACGGTCATTCCCGCGGTGGCCGCCTCGATGCGGCGCACAAGCTCGGTGATGTTGCCCGACTCGTTGAAAGTCGGGACGATGATTGAAAGTTCCATGCGCCTATCTGGGCTGGGCTGCGGCGGGGCAGAATGTGCGGCGGGCGGCAGGCAGACCGCGGGTGCCGCGTACGGACGACACAAGTGTAACCGCGGCAGGGGAGGGGTCAGCTATAACGAAGCTGGGATGCTGCTGGGTGGGCTGCGCGTCCTTGCCAAACTCCCGGCTGCGGCCGGAGTCACCGTGGTAAGCCTGACCCATGCCAAGGCTCAGACGAAGCGACTCTTCCGGGGCGGGGCTGCACCGTGTGCGCGCCGGCCGCGGATTCTCCTACCAGGACGCCCGCGGGGGAACCGTCACCGACCCGGAGCTGCGCGAGCGCATCGAGCACCTCGCCATCCCGCCCGCCTGGAGCGACGTCTGGATTGCCCCGTACCCGAACGGCCACATCCAGGCCACCGGGGTGGATGCCGCGGGCCGCCGCCAGTACATCTACCATCCGACCTGGCGTGAACAGAAGGACCGCATCAAGTACGACAGGGCGCTCGCCCTTGCCGAGTCGTTGCCGGCAGCCCGCCGCCAGGTGACCATCGACCTGCGCTCCGAGGGTCCAACCCGCCAGCGCGCACTGGCCACGGGCTTCCGGATGCTCGACACCGGCAGCCTCCGTGTCGGCTCGGAACGCTACGCCGAGGCCAACGGCAGTATCGGCCTGACCACCCTGCTCTGCGCGCACGCGAAAGTCTCCGGCAATACCGTCGCCCTCGGCTTCCCGGGAAAGAGTGGCCAGGAGTGGGCGAGCGAGATCACCGACGTCGACCTCGCGGCCGTGGTGCGCACCCTCAAGCGGCGCGGCCCGACCGCGCGACTCCTCTCCTATAAGGAGGGACGCCACTGGCACCCGCTGTCGGCCTCCGACATCAACGACTACGTGCGCGAGCGAACCGGGGGAGAGTTCACCGCGAAGGACTTCCGCACCCTGCACGGCACCGTCGCCGCAGCATCCAGCCTTGCCACCCAGGGCGCCGCCAGCACCAAAACGAAGCGCCAGCGCGCAATCGCCCAGGCCGTGCGGGACACCGCCGCGGTTCTCGGTAATACCCCGGCCATCGCGCGCAGCAGTTACATCGACCCGCGCGTGATCGACCACTACACACACGGTCGCACCATCGACCCGGCGCGCCTGCACGCCGCCGAAAGCGAGCTGCGCGCCCTGCTCTACAGCTGAGGTTTTACGCTGCCGTGCCCGATCGGATGCTCCGCTGGGCGCCAGTGCACCCCACTGGCGCCCGGCCAGCCACGGTTTTAGGGTGAAGGTGGGGACAGTCACCAGGTAAAGGAGCACGGTATGGCGAACATGGACGACATCACCAAAAAGGCCAAGGCCTTTCTCGAAAACGACAAGGTGAAAGAGGCCCTCGGCAGCCAGAAGGCGGAGGACGTCAGCGACAAGCTGCTCGATTCCCTCAGCGACACCGTCAAAAAGACCAGCGGCGGCAAATTCGACGGCCAGATCGACGGCGCCAGGGACAGCGCAGACAAAAAGGTCGGAAACGACTAACCCCGCCGCCGAAGCAGCAGACCATCCGCGCACCACCGACGCCCACTAAGAAGGAGTACGTAATGGCGAACATGGACGACATCACCAACAAGGCAAAAGCCTTCCTGAACGACAACAAGGTCAAGGATGCCCTGAACAGCGAGCAGGCCGAAAACATCAGCGACAAGCTGCTCGACGGCGTCGCCGGGTTGGCCAAGAAGGTGACCGGCGGCAAGTTCGATGAGCAGATCGATAAGGCCCGCGACCAGGTCGACGACAGTATCGGCAACGACGAGGACACCACCGCCGACGCGACACCGGGGCAGGCCACTCCCGCCGGTCTCACCACACAGGACGCCAGGGCGGAGGACCCCACACCCCCGGACACCGCGTTCCCCGCCGACCCGATCCCGCAGAACGACGACACCCCCACAACCACCACCCCGGGCAGCGCCACTCCCACGGGCAGCCCCCTGCTCTGACGCTCCGGCGACGCGGCACCACCGCGTACCACCGCACGACCGAACTATCGCACCATCCCACCACCGAACCATCCAACGGGATGCTCCGGGCCAGGCAGTGCCTCGGCCGGAGCATCCCGTTGCTGCGTTGCACACCGCCGCGCCGCTACGCTCGAAGGATAGAGGGGTACCGCCGGGTGCTCGAATCATCGACCCGCCGAAAGGTGCCACACCGTGCATCGCAGCTACACCGCCGGACTGCTCCTGCTCACCGCCTCCACCGGGGCCATCGACGCGGTCAGTTACCTCTCACTCGACAAAGTCTTCACGGGCAACATGACCGGCAACGTGCTGTTTATCGGTTTCGCGCTTGTAGGTGTGGCCGGGATCCCGCTGCTGAACAACGTGATCGCCCTGCTGGGTTTTGTCGTTGGCTCAATCGTCAGCGGCCGCATCGTGGGGCGCGGGCACAAGGTGAAGATCCCGAAGTCCTCCGCCTGGGTGTTGCTGGTCGGCGGCGCCATCGCGATCGGCCTCGGGGTGACCTGGATCCTGATCCCCGACCTGCCGCACTACCTGATCCTGCTCATCACCTTCCTGCTCGCCGTGGTAATGGGGGCGCAGGTCAGCGCCGTCAAGCCGATCGGCAACAGCGACATCACCACCATCGTGGTCACCAACACCCTCGCCAACCTCGCCCGCGACAGCCGGCTCGGCGGCGGCAAAGGCCAGGCCTGGGTGCACCGCCTGTTCGCGGTCATCTTTATGGGACTCGGCGCCATGGTCGGTGCCTGGGTCATCAACACCTGGGGCGGACCCTGGGCATTGTTCGTCGCCATGGTCATCTACCTTGCCGGCTCCATCACCCTCATCGTCGCCGGGCGTCGCAAACTCGCCTGAGCCCCACCAACGGTGTTGGGCGACGCGGAAGTTACCCGCCGGCCGGCGGGTAAACCGCCGTCACGACCTCACCGCCGGCCACCGCCTGCAGGGCCTGGAGGTCTTCGGGAATCTCACCGGAGACGAACCAGAGGTCGCCGACCAGGAAAATCCCCGGCTCCCCACTCTCGGCGCTGAGGTCGATTACGGCCTGGATGTCTTCCTGGCTGGCGAAGGTGGCGAGGACAAAACCCGCACCGCTGTTGCAGGTCGCATCCGACACCGCGCCCAGGATGCCGGTGTCACCCTCCCGCACATTAAGGGTGTCGCACGGGAAGCCGGCCTCAACAATCCACAGGCGCATCTGCTCAAGCGTTGGCGTCACAACGGGTACGGCGGTGGGCTCACCGGTTGCCGGGGGTGCCGGGGTGGAACTGGGTGACGGTGCCGCGGTGGCCGATGACGCGGGCGCCGATGTTGTCGGCGCCGGGGACGTCGCTTCCGGAGTGGAAGCCGGCCCTGCCGCGCATCCCGAGAGTACGGCGATGGCCACAAGGGCGGCCGAGGTGGTCACGAGTGGTCGGTTCACAAGGTGTCCTTTCCAACGAATGGGACACGCGTCGTTGCCGCCCCCTCATTCCAAACTAATACTCAGGTCGATGGATGTCGCGCTTTGGGGAAAACGCGCACCACCACCGCCGCCAGACGGCGCCGCCTTCTGGTCGCTGCACGGTTGTGGCGGAGTGCCCACCACACGGTGCATCCGAGGGCCCAAAAAGGGTCAAAAAGAGGTCGCGAAAAGGGGCGGAAAACAAGCCGGGATTTCGCCGCGGAAAACCGGGGCCCACGGGTGCGAAAAAGCCTTAAACGTCAGGAAAAATAACGTATCGGGGGATTGCCGTTCACGGCTCCACCGAGCGCGACACGCCCGGGTTGCAGACGGGCTCAGAGTGTGGCAAACTCGTCTAGTTCGACATTTCGCCGCCATGCGCGTGCGGATCACCACCAGGCAGTGCATAGACCGGGGACGTTCCATATGGAACACATCCCTGTTGATCTAGGCCGCGGGTGGCAGAACATGGAAATCCTCCCGGACATTGTTGGGGAAACGTCTGTGCCCTTTGCGGGTGTGGAACGGTTCACCACCACGGGTCGAGGCCCATCAGTACTTGACAGATAAACAGTGGTGCGACAGCGAAAGCTGAGCTAACACAGCATCCAATAGTTGCGGGGTACCTCCTGGTGCCGCGCAGGCCACGATGCATTAGAGAAAAGAGAGTCAGACATGGCGGGACAAAAGATCCGCATTCGACTTAAGTCGTATGACCACGAGGTCATTGACAGCTCGGCACGCAAGATTGTCGACACGGTCACCCGCGCGGGTGCAACCGTTGTTGGCCCCGTGCCGCTGCCCACCGAGAAGAACGTGATTGTTGTAATCCGTTCCCCTCACAAGTACAAGGACAGCCGGGAGCACTTCGAGAAGCGCACCCACAAGCGTCTCATCGACATCATTGACCCGACCCCGAAGGCTGTGGACTCGCTTATGCGTCTCGACCTTCCGGCCGACGTCAACATCGAGATCAAGCTCTAAGGCCGGGGGGAAACTTATGTCTAACACCAAGACAATCAAGGGACTGCTGGGCAAGAAGCTTGGTATGACCCAGGTCTGGGACGAGAACAACAAGCTCGTTCCCGTCACCGTTGTGGAGATCACCCCCAACGTCGTGACCCAGCTGCGCACGCAGGAAGTCGACGGCTACACGGCCGTTCAGATCGCCTACGGCCAGATCGACCCCCGCAAGGTCACCCAGCCCCTCGCCGGTCACTTCGAGAAGGCAGGCGTCACGCCTCGCCGTCACCTGACCGAGCTGCGCACCTCCGAGACCGCTGACTACTCGCTGGGCCAGGAGCTCGCAGTAGACCGCTTCGAAGCCGGCCAGTTCGTCGACGTCGTCGGAACCAGCAAGGGTAAGGGTTTCGCCGGTGTAATGAAGCGTCACAACTTCAAGGGTGTTTCCGCATCGCACGGTTCGCACCGTAACCACCGCAAGCCAGGCTCCATTGGTGCCTCCTCGACCCCCAGCCGTGTCTTCAAGGGCATGCGCATGGCCGGTCGTATGGGTGGCGAGCGCGTGACAGTGCTGAACCTCAAGGTTCACTCGGTCGACCTCGAGAAGGGTCTGCTGCTCGTCAAGGGCGCCGTCCCCGGTGCTCGCGGCCGCATCGTATTCGTTCGCAACTCAGTGAAGGGAGCGTAGTTCTCATGGCTACCTCACTTGATGTGGTTGACGTCCAGGGCAACAAGGCCGGAAGCGTAGAGCTCCCCGCCGAACTGTTCGACGTTGCCACCAACGTTCCGCTCATCCACCAGGTCGTTGTTGCTCAGCTCGCAGCCGCTCGCCAGGGAACTCACTCGACCAAGGGTCGTGGCGAAGTTTCCGGTGCCGGTCGCAAGCCGTTCAAGCAGAAGGGAACCGGTCGCGCTCGCCAGGGCTCGATCCGTGCTCCCCAGATGACCGGTGGTGGAATTGTCCACGGACCCACGCCGCGCAACTACGCGCAGCGCACCCCCAAGAAGATGATTGCTGCTGCACTGCTCGGATCGCTTTCCGACCGCGCCCGCGGTGACCGTCTCCACGTGATCGAGTCCCTCTCCCTCGGAGAAGCTCCCTCGACCAAGGCAGTTCTGGCCCTGATCGCGAAGATCGCCACGAGCAAGCACGTTCTCATCGTGCTCGAGCGTGACGACGAAATCTCGCGCCGCAGCGTCAGCAACATCCCCGAGGTTCACATCCTGCCGCCCGACCAGCTCAACGCGTACGACGTGCTGGTCAGTGACGACATCATCTTCACCAAGGCTGCTTTCGAGGCGTTCGTCGCATCGAAGTCGAAGAAAGAGGAGGTCAGCGCATGACCGCTACGCAGAAGGACCCCCGCGACGTCATCATCTCGCCGGTCGTCTCCGAGAAGAGCTACAGCCTGATCGATAACGGCAAGTACACCTTCGTTGTTGACCCTCGCGCCAACAAGACGGAGATCAAGCTGGCCGTCGAGAAGATCTTCAACGTGAAGGTCGACTCGGTCAACACACTCAACCGCACGGGCAAGGCCACGCGCACCAAGTTCGGTATTGGTAAGCGCAAGAACACCAAGCGTGCGATCGTCACACTCAAGTCCGGTTCCATCGACATCTTCACTGCTGTCGGTTAAGGGACAGAGGGATAAACCATGGCTATTCGTAAGTACAAGCCCACGACTCCTGGTCGCCGCGGTTCTTCGGTTGCAGACTTTGCCGAAATCACGCGTTCGACCCCGGAGAAGTCGCTTCTTCGCCCCCTGCCCAAGACCGGTGGACGTAACAACTCCGGTCGCATCACGACTCGTCACATCGGTGGTGGCCACAAGCGCCAGTACCGCGTGATCGACTTCAAGCGCAACGACAAGGACGGCGTAAACGCCCGCGTCGCTGAAATTGAGTACGACCCGAACCGCACGGCTCGCATCGCACTGCTTCACTTCGTTGACGGAACAAAGCGCTACATCGTTGCTCCCAACAAGCTGAACCAGGGTGACATCGTCGAGTCCGGCGCCGGCGCCGACATCAAGCCAGGCAACAACCTGCCGCTTCGCAACATCCCGGTGGGAACGGTCATTCACATGATCGAGCTCAAGCCCGGTGGTGGCGCCAAGATGGCACGCTCCGCAGGTGCTTCGGTTCGTCTCGTCGCCAAGGATGGCCCCTACGCGCAGCTTCGCCTGCCGTCCGGTGAAATCCGCAACGTCGACGCACGCTGCCGCGCCACCATCGGTGAGGTCGGCAACGCCGAGCAGTCCAACATCAACTGGGGAAAGGCCGGCCGTATGCGTTGGAAGGGCGTTCGCCCGACCGTACGTGGTGTCGCCATGAACCCGGTTGACCACCCGCACGGTGGTGGTGAGGGTAAGACGTCCGGTGGACGTCACCCCGTCAGCCCGTGGGGCCAGAAGGAAGGCCGCACCCGCAAGCGCAAGCTTGAGAGTGACAAGCTCATTGTTCGTCGACGCAACGTCGGCAAGAAGCGCAAGTAGGAGTTGTAGAAGATGCCACGCAGTCTTAAGAAGGGCCCCTTCGTCGACGAGCACCTGCTTCGCAAGGTAGTCGTCGCCAATGAGGCCAAAAGCAAAAACGTCATCAAGACCTGGTCACGTCGTTCCATGATCATCCCGATCATGCTCGGCCACACCATCGCGGTCCACGATGGCCGTAAGCACATCCCGGTGTTCGTCACCGAGTCCATGGTTGGTCACAAGCTCGGCGAGTTCTCGCCGACACGTACCTTCCGCGGCCACGTGAAGGACGACAAGAAGGGTCGCCGCCGCTAACGCGGGGGCAGGAGGAGAGAAATGGTTCAGTCCATCGCTCGCGTGAAGCACATTCGCGTCACCGCCACCAAAGCTCGTCGCGTCGTCAACCTGATCCGCGGCAAGCAGGCAACCGAAGCACTGGCAATCTTGAAGTTTGCACCCCAGGGTGCAAGCGAGCCCGTGTACAAGCTGGTCGCATCAGCCATCGCCAACGCGCGAGTCAAAGCTGATGCAGCCAACACCTACCTCGACGAGCAGGACCTGTTCGTCTCGGAGGCCTTCGTTGATGAGGGCACGACCCTGAAGCGGTTCCAGCCGCGTGCACAGGGCCGCGCCTTCCAGATCCTGAAGCGCACCAGCCACATCACGATCGTTCTGGCCACGCCAGAGGATGCCGACGTGGCGAAAGCCGCCAAGAAGGCAGGAAAGAAGTAATGGGCCAGAAAGTAAACCCCTACGGCTTCCGTCTGGGAATTACCACCGACCACGTGTCGCGTTGGTTCTCTGACAGCACGAAGGCCGGCCAGCGCTACAGCGACTACGTTGCTGAAGACATCAAGATCCGCAACCTGCTGAAGACCTCGCTCGACCGTGCCGGAGTGGCACGTATCGAGATCGAGCGCACCCGTGACCGCGTTCGCGTCGACATTCACACCGCCCGTCCGGGCATCGTGATTGGCCGTCGTGGCGCCGAGGCCGAGCGCATCCGCGCCGACCTCGAGAAGCTCTCGGGCAAGCAGATCCAGCTGAACATCCTCGAGGTCAAGAACCCCGAAGCCGAAGCTCAGCTCGTTGCACAGGGTATTGCGGAGCAGCTCACCGCTCGCGTGGCTTTCCGCCGTGCGATGCGTAAGGGCATGCAGGGTGCACAGCGCACCCCCACCGTCAAGGGTGTCCGTATCCAGGTGTCCGGTCGTCTGGGTGGTGCAGAAATGTCCCGCTCGGAGTTCTACCGTGAAGGCCGTGTGCCGCTGCACACCCTCCGCGCGAACATCGACTACGGCTTCTACGAAGCCAAGACCACCTTCGGCCGTATCGGCGTGAAGGTCTGGATCTACAAGGGTGACATCACGAACAAGGAGCTTGCTCGCGAGCAGGCAAACCAGAAGTCGTCGCGTCCCGAGCGTCGTGACGGCGGTGGCCGCGATGGCGACCGTGGCGCACGTCGCCCCCCGCGTACCGAGGCTGCGCCCGTTGCAGCAGGAGTTGAGGCATAACCATGTTGATTCCCCGTCGAGTCAAGCACCGCAAGCAGCACCACCCCGGCCGTACCGGCCA
>Ga0247735_1000150_pt1 | contig 31824 bp, 25 predicted proteins | sample UWRJL178409R2_FD_180934 | JGI IMG/M metagenome (GOLD analysis project Ga0247735, IMG submission 180934) | Plant litter microbial communities from Arlington Agricultural Research Station in Wisconsin, United States - UWRJ-L178-409R-2 | ecosystem: Environmental > Terrestrial > Plant litter >... | reverse complement strand
AAAGGTCATGTCCACCGTCAATACTTCGATGATCACAAAGATGAGAATGATCACCAACCAAGCTATCCAGGCGTAATCCCTTATGAATTCGGCAGTCATCGCTCGGCACCTCCAGTGTGTCGTTGGGTACCAAGGCTACCGGTCGCGGGGATTACGGGAGCTGAAACAGTTGATAGTGTCGTCTGTCGTGAGTAATCCCTTAGAGCTCGGCTCCCTCGCCGGCAAGCGCGTCCTTGTTACCGGTTCGTCACGAGGCATCGGTGCAGACACCATCGCCTACTTCGCCAATGCCGGGGCATCGGTAGTGGTCAACTACCGCAACAAAGAGGCCCGTGCCCTCAAACTGGTCGCCGCCCTCGAAGCCGACGGCGGCACGGCCATCGCCGTGGGTGCCGACCTCACCGACCAGGCATCCGTCACCGCACTGTTCGCCGAGATCGAGCAGAAGCTCGGCGGCCTCGACATCCTCGTGATGAATGCGTCCGGTGGTATGGAAAGCGGAATGGCCGAGGACTATGCCATGCAGCTCAACCGCGACGCCCAGGTTAACCTGCTGCAGTCCGCGATCCCGCTGCTGGCCCCCGGGGCCCGCGTCGTGTTTGTGACCAGCCACCAGGCGCACTTCATCCGCACCACCCCCACCATGCCCGAATACCTGCCCGTCGCCCTCAGCAAGCGTGCCGGCGAGGATGCCCTTCTCGAACTGATCCCCACGCTCACCGAAAAGGAAATCGGTTTTGTGGTGGTCACCGGGGACATGATCGAGGGCACAATTACCGCGACACTGCTCGAGCGTGCCAATCCCGGCGCGATCACCCAGCGCAAGGAAGCGGCCGGGCGCCTGTACAACGTCAGCGAATTCGCCGCCGAGGTCGCCCTCGCCGCGGTCGAGGAGATCCCGGCGGACCACACCCGCGTGGTTGGCGACATCAGCGACTTCGTGCAGTCGTAGACTCTCCCGCATGACCGCAGGCCACCGTCTCTCCTCCCGGATCCTCCTTTTCGACGAGGGTGGGCGGGTACTGCTCTTTCTCACCAAGGCCCCGGACACCACGGGCTTCTCCCGCTGGATCACCCCCGGCGGGGGAGTGGACCCCGGCGAATCCCATGCGGATGCCGCGGTTCGGGAGTTGTTCGAGGAAACCGGGATGGTGGTTGCCGAGGTGGGCGAACCGGTCTGGAACCACGACTTCACCGTCGAGTGGAACGCCGCCGACCACTCCACCGGCCACGCCGAGTTCTACGTGCTGCACACCGAAAGTTTCGAGCCCGTGAACACCAACTGGACTCCCGAGGAACACATCGACGTCGAGGCCAGCCGGTGGTGGTCGCTTGCGGAATTGCAGGCGACGAGCGAACCGTTCGAACCCGCGATACTGCCGCAGCTCATCGCTGACAACCTCGCCGCCCGCTGAGCCCCGCACCCGAACCGTGTCGAACAACAGCGAGCCACTAAGGGACACACCAATGACGCCTGATCCCGCCATCCTCGTCCAGGAACTTGAGGAGCAGGAGGTCCGCCTGCAGTTCGAGGGGTTCACCCACAACGACGCCTGGCGTCTCGGTAGCCTTTTGCGCGAACTGGCCACCGAGCGCGGCCACCCGGTCGCAATTGACATCACCCGCGGCGACCAGCAACTCTTCCACGCGACGACGGCCGGCAGCACGGCGGACAACGACGACTGGATCCGCCGAAAGGTCCGGGTTGTGCGCCGCTACGAGGAGAGTTCTTTCCTCGTCGGGCGCCGGCACGCCGTGGCCGGCACCGACTTCTGCGAGGCCACCGGGCTCTCCGCGGCGCTTTATGCCGCACACGGCGGGAGCTTCCCGGTGAAGATTCGCGGTGCCGGGCTGATCGGCACTGTCAGCGTTTCCGGCCTTCCCCAGGAAGACGACCATGCCCTCGTTGTTGAGGCGATTGGGCTGTTCCTGCAGCAGTAGGCAGCACATTTCCCCCACCAGCGCATGCCCCCGCTGACGGTTGTTACGGGCGAGCCACAAAACTAAAGTCGAGCGCAACGAGTGGCGTGCCGCATCCATAAATTCATATGTTGTTTTTTCTTTCTTTGTGTTGCTTTGCATGTCAAAGCCATATAAAGTCACATACACACAGAACGAGTGCCATTCGTTTACCAGTGTCAAAGGGGACAACAAGGTATGTATGCAGAAGAACGGCAGGACCACCTCGAGCGTCTCGTGGTCGAATCCGGACGTGTCGCTGTCGCCGACCTCGCCCGCGAATTTGATGTCACCACCGAAACCATTCGTCGCGACCTCGCGCAGCTCGAATCCCGGGGGATCCTGCGCCGCGTCCACGGTGGTGCCGTCGCCGCCTCGAACTCCAGCCGCATTGAAGAGAGCGTCGCCGACCGTCGCGATCGCAACGCGGACGCGAAACTGCGCATCGCCGAAGCCGCAATGCAACTGATCCCGTCGTCCTTCAGCGGCGCGGTTGCCCTCGACGCCGGCACCACCACCGGCCTGCTCGCGGAACATATCGCCCGCTGGCGCCCGGATGCCGCCCACCAGACCCTCGTCGCCATCACCAATTCGATCATCATCGCCACCATCATCAGTGAGAACCCCGACGTCGAGGTCCACCTCCTCGGTGGCCGCCTTCGCGGGATCACGAGCGCCGCCGTCGGTACCTCCACTCTCACCCAGCTCTCCCATCTGCGCCCTGACATTGCCTTCATCGGGGCCAACGGGCTGCACGCCCAGTTCGGCCTCAGCACACCCGACCAGGAGGAATCCGCCGTGAAAACCGCACTAACCCGAGGAGCGCGCCGCGCCGTCGCCCTCGTCGACGCATCCAAGCTCGGGCAGGAAACGCTGGTCAGCTTTGCCGACCTCGGCGACATCGACACCCTCATCACGGATGCTGCACCCGCCGCCGACCTCGGTGCAGCGCTGCGCGAGGCGGAAGTCGAGGTGTTGGTCGCATGATCGTCACCTTCACCGCCAACCCGAGCCTCGACCGCACCATCGAACTCGCGGACGAACTCGCCCGCGGGGGAGTGCAGCGCGCTTTTGCCACCCACGAGCAGCCCGGAGGCAAAGGTGTCAACGTGTCCCGCGCCCTGATCGCCTCGGGCCTCGACACCGTCGCCATCCTGCCCGGCGCCTCTGCAGACCCCATGCTGGTCGCCCTGCGCGCCGAACGCATACCGGCCGCCAGCCTCCCCATCGCCGGCCGGGTGCGCTCCAACATCACCCTGACAGAGCCGGACGGCACCACCACCAAAATCAATGAGCCAGGCCCGACGCTCGATGAGAGCGACGAGTACGCGCTGATCAATCTCGTCCTCACCCACGCGAAAGATGCCGACTGGGTTGTCCTTGCCGGTTCGCTGCCGCCCGGGCTGCCCGCCGACTTCTACGCCCGCCTTGTCGTGGCGATCCGCGAAGGAGCGACCGAAGACAACCCCGGCCCGCGCATCGCGGTGGATTCCTCGGGGGAGCCGCTCGCCGCGCTGGTCGAATCCGGCGTCGGTGTCGACCTGATCAAACCGAATGCGGAGGAACTCGCCGAGCTCACCGGAATTGGTGACGAAGCCAGCTTCGAAGCCAACCCAAGCGCCGCCTACGATGCCGCCGCCGACCTCGTCACCCGTGGCTGCGCCGCGGTACTGGCCACGCTTGGCTCCAAGGGCGCCGTGCTCGCCACCGTCGAGGGTGGCTGGTTTGCCACCATGCCGCCCATCGTGCCCGTGAGCACGGTTGGCGCGGGGGACTCATCCCTCGCGGGCTACCTCGTCGCCGACCAGCTGGGAGGAAAACCCCAGCAGCGCCTGGCGCAGGCGGTCGCCCACGGCGCCGCAGCAGCATCCCTTCCCGGCAGCACCATGCCATCCACCAGCCAGACCCATCCCGAGTCTGCAACTATCCAACAGCTCAGCCCGATCAGCGCAGACCGCTGACTGATCACCCAACAGGAGAGAACAATGTCGTCACTCATCACCCCCCAACTCGTCGCTCTCGACGTGAACCTCGGAAGCGACCGCTCTGCGGTCATCCGAGCGCTTGCCCAGCGGGTCGTCGATGCCGGCCGCGCCACCGACGTCGAGTCGCTGTATGCGGATGCCTGGGCCCGCGAGCAGAAAACCGACACCGGCATTCCCGGTGGCATCGCGATTCCGCACTGCCGCTCCAGCGCAGTCCTCGAGCCGACCTTCGCCATGGCTCGCCCCAACCCGCCCGTCGACTTCGGTGCGCCGGACGGTCCCGCTGACCTTATTTTCCTTATCGCCGCGCCGGAAGGCGCCGACCAGGAGCACCTTAAGTTCCTGTCCAAGCTGGCCCGCTCGCTGATCAAACCCGATTTTGTCAACGCCCTGCGCGCTGCCCCCACCGAACAGGACATCGTCGCCCTCGTCGAGGGCGCCCTCAGCGACTCCCCGGCTCCCACCTCCAGCTCCGCAGCACCCACTACTGCTGCTGGCGCAACAGCCGCCGGCGCGTCCGCCGCTGCAGCATCCCCGCCCGCCTCCGCCGGTGGAACCACGGCCCCGCGCCCCACGCTCGTCGCCGTCACCGCCTGCCCCACCGGGATCGCGCACACCTACATGGCCGCCGATTCGCTTGTCGCCGCCGCGGAGCGCGCCGGGATCACCCTGCACGTGGAGACCCAGGGTTCATCCGGCGCCAAGCCCCTCGACCCCAGCGTTATCGCCAATGCCGGCGCCGTCATTTTTGCCGTCGACGTCGACGTGCGGGACAAGGGCCGGTTCGCCGGCAAGCCCCTCATCCAGTCACCGGTCAAGCGCGGCATCGACGCACCGGATGCGATGATCGCCGAAGCCGTCGCCGCCTCGACCGATCCCCAGGCCCGCCGTGTAGGTGCCTCCGGCCAGGAAGCCGCAGCACAGACCAGCGACGGCGACGAGCACGTCGGAAAGAAGATCCAGCGCTGGCTGCTGACCGGCGTCAGCTACATGATCCCATTCGTCGCCGGCGGCGGCCTGCTGATCGCCCTCGGCTTCCTCCTCGGCGGCTACGCGATCACGGGCCCTGCCCAGGACATCGTTCTGCAGAACACCCTCTTCAACCTGCCGGAGGGCGGCCTCGCCCAGTACCTGGGCGCCGTAGCCTTCATCATCGGGTCGACATCCCTCGGGTTCCTCGTCCCTGCCCTGGCCGGGTACATCGCGTACGCGATCGCCGACCGTCCCGGAATCGCCCCCGGGTTCACCGTTGGTGCGATCGCCCTGCTGATGAACGCCGGGTTCCTTGGTGGACTCGTCGGCGGCCTGCTCGCCGGTGGAGCCGCCTACGCCATCGGACGCCTGCAGGTTCCTGCCTGGCTCCGCGGCCTGATGCCCGTTGTGATCATCCCGCTGCTCGCCTCCATCGTTGCCTCCGGTTTGATGCTGCTGCTGCTCGGTGGTCCGATCGCGTTCCTGATGACCAGCCTCAGCGACTGGCTGTCTTCGCTCACCGGCGCCTCGGCCATCCTCCTCGGCGTCATCCTTGGTGTGATGATGGGCTTCGACCTCGGCGGCCCGGTCAACAAAGTTGCCTACGCCTTCGCTGTCGCCGGCCTTGGTGCCGGAAGCATCGAGAACCAGAGCCCCTGGATGATCATGGCTGCCGTGATGGGTGCCGGAATGGTCGCCCCCCTCGGAATGGCGCTGGCCACCACCATCGCCCGCAAGCGTTTCAGTGCCATCGAGCAGAACAACGGTAAGGCCGCCTGGCTGCTGGGCGCGTCGTTCATCTCCGAAGGTGCAATCCCGTTCGCCGCGGCTGACCCGCTGCGTGTCATCCCCGCCAGCATTGTTGGCAGTGGAGTGGCCGGCGCGATCATCATGGCGGCCGGAGTCACCTCGCAGGCCCCGCACGGTGGCATCTTCGTGTTCTTCGCCATCGGTAACTTCCCGGTCTTTGTGCTCGCCGTGCTCACCGGTGCGGTTGTTACCGCGCTGATTGTGATCGCCCTGAAGAAGTGGGCCGTCAAGAAGCCCGTTGTCGAATCCGAATCGATCTCGTCCGTTCCCGTCGCCGCGTAGGCGACATCACCCTCACGTCCCAGGAGAAACCCCATGACTGAACGCAATGCCACCATCGCCAGCCGCGTCGGACTGCACGCTCGCCCCGCCTCGCTGTTCATCGAAGCCGTCAACAAACAACCCGTCGCCGTGACGATCAGCAAAGACGGCGGTGATCCGCTGAACGCCGGCAGCATCCTGTCGATCATGAGCCTTGGGGCGACCCACGGCGACGTCGTCACCCTGGCGGCAGAGGGAGCCGGCGCGGAAGCCGCGCTCGAAGAGCTCGCCGCACTGCTGGAAACGGACCTCGACGCCGTCGAGTAACCCTGCCAGCGAACAGCCCTCGGTACTGCGTGAACACGTGGCACCGGGGGCTGTTTGCATTAACGCTGTCGGACGTCGGTAGTGAGGATTGTTTCCTTTCGTTCACCCTGCGGTTACCGGAAGGACCGGTTCTGGTTCAGTGACCTTCCTACCTTGGAGTGTTCGCACCCCACGGTGGGCACGAGGCATCGCAGGCCCACCGCACCGATCCGAAAGGCCACTCCCTTCATGAAGTCTTCCCTCACCCGCGCGTTCGCCGTCACAGCCGGCATCGCGCTCACGTTCGGTCTCGCAGCCTGCGCCACAACCGCAGAGCCGGCCAGCAGCACCGAAGAGGTAACTGGCTCGTTCGCCAAGGACGAGAACACGCTGGTTATGGGAATGGTTCCCGACCAGCAGTCCGTCGAGAACAACTTCCAGCCGCTCGTCGACTACATCGCCGCAGTCACCGGCAAGGAGGTCGAGGTGATCGAGTCGACCAACTACGCCGCGCTCGTCGAGGCCGCGATCGCCGGCCGCATCGACATCGGAAGCTTCTCCGGCTTCACCTACGTCGCCGCCACCAATGGTGGGGCAAAACTCACACCGATTGGCGTCCAGATCACCGAAGAGGGTGAAGAGCCCGGCTACGAATCCCTCGCCGTTGTTCCTGCCGGATCGGACATCACATCCATCGCCGACATGGCCGGCCACAACATCTGCTTCGTCGACCCGGGATCAACGTCCGGCTACCTCTACCCGAGTGCCGAATTGCTCGCCGCGGGCATCGACCCCGAGACCGACATCACCCCAGTCTTCGCTGGCGGCCACGATGTCTCCGCGCAGAAGACCGCACAGGGTGTTGAGTGCGACGCCGGCTTCGCCGAGGACGCTGTCGTCGAGACCACCGGTGTCCAGCAGGGTCTCTTCGCCGAGGGCGACCTTGAGGTCATCAACCGCGTCACCGTTCCCGGTGCTCCGGTTGTAATGTCAACCAACCTGCCGCAGGACGTCCAGGACGAACTGATGTCCTCGCTCCAGAACATCACACTCACCGACATCGCGTCTGAGGGCATCGAGATCACCGACGCGTTCAAGGCCTACTTCTACGAGCTTGTCTCGGTCGAGGACAGCTACTACGACAGCGTTCGCAAGGTCTGTGAAGAGACCGGCGCCGCCCAGTGCCAGCCGTAACCCTTCCCCGATAAACCCCGGCAACAAAAGGAACAAGTGACGTGAGCTCGAACGCAGTAGTGACCCTGGCCAACCTCCGGAAGACATTTGGTAAAACGGAAGCGTTGACAGACGTTTCCCTCGCCATCCACCCGGGAGAGATCGTTGTACTCCTCGGTCTGTCCGGGTCAGGTAAGTCAACGCTGCTGCGTCACCTCGACGGGCTCGAACTGCCCACCTCCGGCACCGTTACGGTGCTGGGCGACAATGTGGCACAGCTTCGGGGCAAAGCGCTCCGCCAGCTGCGCAGCAAAGTTGGATTCATCTTCCAGCAGTTCGAGCTCGTCGGCTCACTCACCGTGTTGGAAAACGTCCTCACGGGAGCCCTCGCGACCCTCCGCGGGCCGCGGTTGGGGCTTGCCACCTACCCGAGGGCACTTCGCGAGAAGGCTTTCGACCTCCTCGACGAGGTGAAGCTCGGAAACCAGGCTTTCCAGCGGGCTGACACCCTGTCCGGTGGCCAGCAGCAGCGGGTCGCCATCGCCCGCGCACTGATGCAGGATCCGGAGATCCTGCTCGCGGACGAGCCGGTCGCCTCCCTCGACCCCGAATCCTCCGAGCAGGTTATGAACCTCATCCGGGAAATCGGGATGAAGCGCAACCTGACCGTCATCTGCAGCCTGCACCAGGTCGAACTTGCTCTTAGCTGGGCAGACCGGATCATCGGCCTGCGTCACGGTGTCATCATGTTGGATACCCCCGCCGCCGGCCTCAGCAAGGAAGAGGTGATGGAGGTCTACGGGCGGGTCGCCACCTCCACCCGCGACCTTCAGGCCGTCGCCGTCGAATTGGCACAAACCGCGGCAGAAATGCACGCCGTCGCTGCCGGGCACGTCGAACGGTGACCGCCCTCTCGCAGGCGCGCGTCCCGCGCGCCACGCTCGCACGCCCCGCCTCGAACACGGTCACGGCATTCGTCCTTCTCGTCGGCCTCCTCGGCCTGGCCATCTGGTCGTTGACCGGAGTCGGGCTGTCGCTCGAACAACTCCAACGCGGATTGGCCTATGCCCCGCAGTTTCTCGCCCGCACGGTACCGTTCGTCTGGCCGTCCTTCGGTGAACTGTCCTGGCTCAGTGCCCTGACGTTGTCCATCGTTATCTGCGGCACGGTGATGGCCGCGCTGATCTCCATTCCCGTCGCCTACCTCGCTGCGCGCAACACCACTTCAAACGCCCTCACCCGGTGGATCGGCCGTTTCCTCAGCGTGACTTCCCGCGCGGCACCCGACGCCATCATGGCGTTGATCTTCGCCACCATCCTCGGCCAGGGTTCCCTCGCCGGGATCCTCGCCCTCGGCATTCACTCCGTCGGCATGATCAGCAAACTGACCGCCGACGCGATCGAGCAGATCGACGAAGGCCCACGATTGGCACTGCGTGCGGCCGGTGCCAGCAAATCGCAGGAATTCTGGGGAGCCATCTGGCCGCAGATCATGCCGGCCTTTATCGCTATTGTGCTGCACCGCACCGATATCAACCTTCGTGTGTCCGTCATCCTTGGGTTTGTGGGGGTTGCCGGCCTCGGCTATGAACTCAGCCACGCCCTCGGCACCCTGAACTACCGCGAGGCCATGCCATACGCGATCACCATCTTTGTGCTCTGTGTCGCCTTCGAGATCCTGTCCTCGGCCGTGCGCAAAACCCTTCTCGGCGTCCAACCGACCGGGCGCGGAATCGGCGACCGGGTGATGCGGCTGACGGCCAAAACACAGAAGTCGGTGTCCACCGTTGCCGCAACCATCGACGCCCGACGTCGCCCGTGGGACCGCGACCGCCGCCAGACAACCGGGTTCGCCTGGGGCGCGATTGTGGCCATCGTGGCATCCATCGTCATTGCCGCCAACCAAACCGGCGCGACCCCCAACTTTTGGCTCAACTTCAACATCGCCATCAACCGCCTGTGGCCGCCTGCCCTGGCCAGCACAAAATGGGAATCCACGGCTGTGGCGTTCCTCGAGACGGTACAGATTGCCCTCGCGGCGACCCTCGTCGCTCTCGTCTTTTCTCTCGTCATCGGAGCCTTCGCGGCACGAAACGTGGCACCAAATGCCGCGACCCGCGGCGGCTTCCGGTTCCTGCTCGTCCTGATCCGCGGGCTGCCCGAACTCCTGTTAGCCATCCTCTTTATCATCCTGATCGGCTTGGAGCCGAGCGCCGCCGTTTTGGCGCTGGGAATCGGCGGCATCGGCCTGCTGGGCAAGCTCGTCGCCGACTCCCTTGAAGAGGTCAAACCCGGTCCGGAACGCGCCCTGCGGGCGACCGGTGCGACCCGACTGCAAATCTTCGGCTCCGCCACGCTGCCGCAGGCAGCCCCGGCATTTGTTGGCCACATCCTCTATCTCCTCGACACGAACCTGCGGGCCGCGACCATCCTCGGAATCATCGGAGCCGGCGGTATCGGCTACCAACTAGCCGGGGCAGCACGAATCGACCAGTCCGAAATGCTGTTCCTCCTGATTTGCCTGATGTTGATTGTGTACCTGCTCGAGGGCCTGTCATCCTGGATCCGTCGCCTCGTCAAATGACCGTTGAAACTAACACCCGGTTCGACCTGATCGTTGTTGGCGCCGGAATAGTCGGCCTCGGGGCAGCCTATGCCGCCCACGAGGCGGGCCTGAAGGTGCTCGTCATCGACAAGGCCCACACCATCAATGGTTCCTCCGTGCGCAACTTCGGCCATATCGGGGTCACCGGCCAGTCCGGGGTCGCCTACTCCCACGCCGTCGAGTCTCGGAAGCGCTGGCTGCATTTGGCGGACCGTGCCGGATTCGCCGTAGCTCAGCGCGGCGCCACCCTGGTGGCTCGCTCCACCGCCGAACTGGACGTCCTCCAAGGTTTCTCCACCCTCGATTCCGCCCGCCGCGTGAAGATACTCGATGCTGCAGCTGTGCGCTCCACCACCGCGGTGCGCGACCCAACTCTTGTGGGAGGGGCGCACTTCCCCCTCGACCTGCAGGTGGATCCGCGCACCGCGGCCCCGGCGATCGCCGCCTGGCTTGCGGCATCGGGCGTCTCGTTCCGCTGGGGCACAACCGTGCTTGGGGTATCCAGTGGCACCGTGCACACTGCCAGCGGCGACTGGCGCAGTGAGGCGATTGTTGTCGCGGTCAACTTCGACGTGGACCAATTTTTCCCCCAGCTTGCCGCATCCAGCGGTCTGCAACGCTGCGGGCTCGACATGATGATCGTCGCCTGGCCGGACCGGACGGCCGTGGATGCTCCGCTGCTCACCGGTTCGTCGTTGCTGCGCTATTCAGCATTTGCGGCGGTCCCCGGAATCGACGAGTTGCGCGAGCGGTACCGGCGCGAGCACCCGCGCCAGGCGGAGCTGGACATCAACCAGATGTACACCCAGCGGCCCGACGGCAGCCTGATTGTGGGGGACACCCACTATCGCGGCCTCTCCATTTCACCGTTCCAGGACGAAGCGGCATTCGACACGATGCTGGAGCTGACCCGCGAACTTTTTGGCACCCCCGACCTGCGCGTACTACAGCGCTGGCAGGGCATCTACGCCACCGCGCCCGGCGAGTTCCTGGTCGAGACCCCGCATCCGGGAGTCTGCGTCGTCTCGGTGACAACCGGTATCGGAATGACCACCGGCCTCGGCCTTGCCGCCTCCGTCATCGCACAACTGTTCGACACCACCCACAGGAAGACACTCGAATGAACACCATCACCCTTGCCGTACTCGACATGGCCGGCACAACCGTCAGTGATGAGGGCGTGGTGGAGCAGGCCTTCGCCGACGCTTACAACGCCACCCGGGTCATGCGCGCCTACGGATCAGAAGCAGACGTACGCGCCTACGCCATCTCCACCATGGGACAGTCAAAAATCGAGGTCTTCAGCCACCTCACGTCGTCGTCACCCGATGCCATTGCCGCAAACTTCGCCTTCGAGGCCGCCTACTCAAACCTCATTGCGGCCGGTGCCTGCACTGCCATTCCCGGGATCGTTGACACCTTCGCACGGATGCGGTCGGCAAATATCTCCATCGTGTTGACCACCGGATTTTCCAAACGCACCCAGAACGCCCTGATCGACCACCTTGGCTGGGCGCCACTGATCGATGCCGCACTCTGCCCGGCGGACGCTGGCCGCGGCCGCCCGTTCCCCGATCTGAACCTCACCGCGGTGCTGCGCACCCGCACCGTATCGGTGGCGGACATGCTCGTGGCGGGGGATACCGCTTCCGACATTCTCAGCGCCACTCGCGCCGGTGCCGGCCGCTCCGTGGGGGTTCTCACCGGTGCGTATACCGAGCAGCAGCTGCGCGAGGCCGGAGCCAGCGACATCCTGGCCAGCGCAGCCGAGCTTCCCGCACTGCTCGGAATTTAGCGGTCGGAGCGGGGACGGGTCGTCGTCGCCCGCCCGCGGGCCCCTGCAGCCGCTGGTCCACCGTCATGTCACTCGGCGGTGAAGACGTTTGCTCCGAACCGTTCGGTGAGCACCGCAAGCACTGTGCCGGTTCCGGCCATTCGCATCACGTAGGTCCGGCCGGCAACTCGCGAGGATTGGACAAGGCGCGGGTCGAGACGATCGGCCCGGGGGCCCGCCGGGATGCGACCCCAGCTGACCAGTTCCCGGGTCACAATCACGTTGTTGTCCCGCAGCAGCCTTCCGATCGGGTGTTCACTCGATGCCAGCGCGGAGGCGACGCTAGCCGGAAGCTCACTCAGCCGCGCTACCACTTCCGCGGCACCGTAGACCGTGCCGCTTGTCCCCACAAGCAATACTTCGCGGATCAGTAAGGTTTCCCCGGAGCGCGCGTCGAGGAATTGGTGGGCGACTGCGAGGTAGGCGTCCGTGTCCGGACCGTCACCGCCATAGGTCATCACACTGGTCGGCAGGTGCTGCTGCGGACCGGGCACAGAGATAGACCAGTGGGCGTCGACGATGACCGTGATCAGTTCACCAGTCAGGATCTGCAGCGAGGTTGTGGTCAGCCCGTCGCCGCGCAGCACCAGCTGCTCAACCCTGCCGAGCCCCGCCACGTCATCCGTCGCGCGGGCGCCGGGCCGTACCTTCCCGGTTGTTGTGGCACTGGAGGCTCGTCGATCGCGGGTCACGATGGTGGCGTCACTGCTCAGTAAGTTCGGCGCGCAGCACGGCCGCCAGCGCGGTCACGTGCGGTTCGCGCAGCAGCGAACTGTGCTCGCTGGGGCTCTCGACCACCTCGTACGAGCCGGTCAGGATGCTGCGCCAACTGTCGTGCCCGTCGACGTTGCCATCGGCAAGTACCAGCACCGCCCGCCCGGCGTACGGCTTCACCTCGTACCGTCGCGCGGTTAATACGCCGTGGTCGAAAAACGCGTCGTACTGCAGCTGACCCCGCTGGGGAATAACGCCGGCGATCCGGGACCGGATCGCCCTGCTCCACTGGTCAAGGGCGGGGATACCGGAGGGCAGGACCGCGCGGACACGATTGGCCAGGTCGACGACGGCCGCACCTCTACTGCTGCCGGCAGGCGTATTTCGCATGACTGGCTGAAGCTGCGTATCCGGTTGCTGTTCGATACTGCCCGGAAGGTAGGTGTCAAGCAGCCCAACGAGTTGAACCTCCTGCCCTCCGGCGCGCAGGACCTGCGCAATTTCCATAGCCACCAGCCCGCCGTAAGAATGACCTAAGAGAACGTAGGGGCCGACCGGCTGGAGCATCCGGATGATTTCGAGGTAGCGTCGCGCTGCGGCCTGCACCGACCAGTCAGGTACACCGCGGCGCTCGAGGCCGTGGGCTTGGAACGCGAAAACATCACGCTCGGGAAAATATCGCGCCAGCGGCACAAAGCTGAGGGCCAGTGCCCCGGACCCGGCAAAACAGAAGATCGGAATCGGATGTGACCCGGACTGCAGCCGAACGATGTCGGCATGGCTGGGAATCGCCGCGGCTCCCAGATTAACGCGATCGGTGAACTCGCGCAGAGTTGGGGCGTCGATGAGGTCGCTGGTGGACAGGGTGACGCCGTAGCGCTCCGCGACAATGGTCAGCAATTCCTCGGCGGAGAGCGAGTCGCCGCCTCGGCTCATAAAGTCGTCGTCACGGCCGACCGTTTCGAGTTCGAGGACGCTGCTCCAGATGTCGGCCATGGCAAGTTCCCACTGGCTCGTCGGGGCGACTGTCGGTGCGGCGGCGGGCACGGTGGGCAGCGCGGTGCGGTCTACTTTTCCTCGTTCGTTGCGGGGGAGGGCAGCGAGCTGCACGATCACTCCCGGCACCATGTACTCGGGCAGCCGCTGGCGAAGTTTCCGGCGCAGTGCGGCGGCCGACTCCGGGCGTATCCCGAAAACGGGGACAACGTAGGCGACGAGGCGGGTCGATGCCGGTGGGCTCACCACCGGGATCACCACGACCTCGGCGACGCCGCCGATAGCCATAAAAGCGGCCTCGATCTCCCCGGGTTCGACCAGGTACCCGCGCACCTTCACCGCGGCATCTGCGCGGCCGAGCAAAACGAGGTCCCCGTCGGAGTCGTAGCGTCCGAGATCGCCCTGGCGGCACTGGCGCGCGCCATCGTCGCCGATGCTGAACCGCAGTGCGTTGGTCGCGTCATCGCGCCAGTACCCGCCGCTGAGGTACGGCGAGGTCGTGACGATCTCTCCCGCTTCCCCCGGAGCAACCTCGGTGGTGTCTGCTCGGAGCAGGCGAATCGTTTTGTTGGCCGCGGCGCGGCCGGCGGGCATCACCCCGTCCGGGACGGGGTCGGTACCCGGGATCAGGAAGAGGGCGAGGGTTCCCACCTCGGAAGAGCCCGACCAGTTCATAAATGTCGCTGAACGGTCCAGGTGCTTTCTGATCCCCAGTACGTCTCCATGGTTCACGGCCTCGCCCACGGTGGAGACCAGGCGCAGGCTGGACAAAGTGACGTCGGAGGACAACGAAGCGGTGAGCGAACGCAGCAGGTGCGGGGTGCAGTGCAGGGTGGTGAGGTTGTTGTCGGTGATCCACCCGATGAGGTTGCGTACACCGCCGTGGCGGGGGTCGAAACTCCAGACGCTTGCCCCGGACAGCAAGGCGCTGAACATCAGGGTGAGACCGGCCGCGAAACTGTAGGGCAGCACCAGCGCGATCCGGTCCTCGGGAGTGATCCCGGTGCGGTCGGCATGGGTCATCACCTCGTTGAGGAGCTGGTCGTGCGCCTGCACAACGCCTTTCGGTTTACCCGTGGAGCCGGAGGTGAAGACGATGGAAGCCGCGTCCCTGCCTCCACGGCGTTGTCCCGGTTCCAACGCCGTGCGTCTGGCGTCGAAGGGAACGGCTGTGGTGGCCTGTTCTTCGAGGTCGATCACAGTCTTGACGGTTCCAGCGAGCGCGCGCGCACCGGAACGGTTCGCGGCGTCGGTGACCACGGCGGTTATCCCGGCGATCTCCACAATGTCGCGGATGCGTTCGGCGGGCAGGTGTGAGTCGAGCACCACAGCGATGCGGCCCGCTTTGATGATCGCCAGAAATGCTACAAGCCCCTGGGCGCTGTGGGACAAGAATGCTCCGACCGGGGCGTCACTCGCGGGCAGTTCGGACACCAGGCGCACTGCGATGTCGTCACTCAGTGAATCGGCTTCGGCGAAGGTGTAGTTTTCTCCCGGCGAGCGCATGGCGGTGCTGCTGCCGAACTGGGCGACGACGGCACTCCAGCGGTGGAGGAGGGAAGGGTTGTGGCCCGCGAGCACGGTCACCATGGGTGTGAGGATCTGGGTGTGGGCGGTCTGCATTGGCTGGATCCCGTCGGGTAGGGAGAAGCTGATTCGGGCAGCTTATGGGGATGAGAACACCTCGTCTATGTTGCGGAGATTGCTGTTCCGGGTGTAGGGATGATCCGCTACAATGCGACGGTCGGAGGGCGCACGGCGGAAGACCACGCGCCAAAATCGTTGCCAGCGGACGAGGCCGGCCTGAGGCTCTTCCGGGACGATAGCGATGTGCGCAAATCCCCTGACCGATCAGAGCAAAGCGCTGGATCATAAATGGATCGCAGGCCGACGGCAAGCCCCCTTTCGCGATGTATGCCCGGCAATGAGGCCACACCTACACTCCGACCATGCCCTTGGATACTCGCGAAACACCGGGCGATTCCTGCGGGTCCCGTGGCTTTGCGGCGGTCCGCTGCCGACGCCCTCTGCGGTGTCGGGGCTGCACGCAGTCCGCCGCCACCGACAGAAACTGAGCCGATGCTTCTCACTGCGACCGATTCACCGCACATCCTGGCTCGCCGTAATCCCCTACGCTGGGCTGCCGCGGGAGTCGGGATCACCGCCGCCGTGCTGATTTTGATCGACGTACCCGGACCGCTGCGGGTTGCGGTTGTGCTGCTGGCATGGCTCGCGGTTCCCGGCTGGGCGCTGATGCGCTGGGTAGAGGTCAAGGACCCGGCCGCCCGACTGGCACTGACCGCCATCACAAGCGTCGCTATCACCATCCTTGTCAGCGTGCTAATGGTCTGGACCACGTTGTGGCATCCCCGGCTTGTCCCGGCAGCCATCCTGATCCTGTCGGCAGGCTCGCTCGCCCTCTGGCCATCCCCACGGGACAGGGTGGCACGCCTCCGCGCCGCAGCACACCGTCCGGCGGTGACCAGAACAGCCACGGTGCAGTGGATTCTGCTCACAGCATCCGTCACCACCTGGGCCGCGGCGCTGGCGGTCACCAACACCGACGCACTGGGGTCATGGGGTCTGCTGCCAGCCCTCCCGGTCGCCTGGTACGCCGCCGTGGCCACAACCCTCGTACTCTGCCTCTGGGGAATCCTCTCAGCCACCAGGTCCAGCCCACTGCGTCTGAGTGCTTCCGTCGCCACCCTCGTTGTGATGTTGTACGGCTCGGCCAACATACTGGCAGCGGAACCCCGACTGCCCTGGGTGTTCAAGCACATCGCCGTCACCCGATTGATTGACGCGACCGGAGCCGTGGATCCCGGCATTGACCTCTACAACCGCTGGCCCGGGTTCTTCTCCGCCAGCGCGCTTATTGGCGAGATCATCGGTCACACCAACCCGCTCGACTACGCAGCATGGTCAGAGGTCGGCTTCTCGCTGGTCAATACGGTACTGGTGCTCGCTATCGCGCGAAGCATTTCGAAGAACCACGCTTTTTCGTGGACTGTTGCCCTCACTTTTGTCCTCGGCAACTGGGTGGGGCAGACCTACTACTCGCCGCAGACCCTCGCCTACACGCTTTATCTCACCCTGTGCCTGGTTATGCTTCAGTTCCTGCGCGGGGCCCCCTGGCGCTGGGTTGCACGGATCGAAGATATCCTCGCCCGCCGACGCCGCACCGATCACAGCATCCGCGTGCCCGACGAATGGACCTCGACGGCCCCGGCTGCGGGGCGCCGCTATGTGATCGCCGCCGTTGTTGTCCTGCAGTTCCTCATTGTCGCCACCCACCAGCTCAGTCCCTACATCGCGATCCTGGTCCTGCTTCCGGTATGCCTTCTCGGATTCTTTCGACCAAGCTGGCTCGGCTTTGCCCTGCTAGGACTCGCCCTGGCCTATCTGCTTCCCAACCTCGGGTACGTGCAGAGTAATTACGGTTTGTTCTCCGGCGGGGACCCCGTGGCCAATGCGACTTACACCCCTAATGCGCCCATGGTCATTACCGCCGCCGCCGCCTGGCAATCGGATGCCGTCCGCATCCTGACCCTGCTAATTCTCGTGCTGGCTGCTGCCGGCTTCATCCGGCACGCACTGCAGGGGCAACTACGGATCACCATCGTGGTGGTGTGGCTCGCCCTAGCTCCGGCGCTAACACTGTTCGCCCAGTCCTATGGCGGTGAAGGTCGCTTTCGCATCTTCCTCTTCGGACTACCCTGGTACGCCATGGGCGTCGCTTGGCTCTTCTGGTCCGGCCGATCAAGAAATCCCAGGCTCCGACGCACCGTCACGGCCGCGTTCAGCGCCGCGATGGCACTATTCGCCGCCCTGTTCGTCGGCACGTATTACCAGCCGGAGGCATCCCTGGTCACCGACAAGAATGTCGTCGCTGGTGCCGAATGGACCGACTCGCACCTGGTCCCGGGGGACTCTGTGATGAGCGCAACCGACTACTTCCCTTTCTTGATCGGGCCGAATTACCCCATCCTGATGACGAGTTCCGGCTCGTTCATCGCCCTCTCCGACGTCGACGACTATTACGACAACGCCATGGACGCTGCTGATATCAAGGACGTCGCCTACGGGATCTCCCCGCATGGACGTACCTTCCTGGTCTTTTTCCCCGGCACTCCCCGGGATACAAAAAAGCCCGGCTATCCGACTGTGGAAGAGCTGGCGGAAATGGAACAGGCCATCGCGTCCGAATATGACCGGGTATTCGAAGACGGTTCGGTCCGCATCTACGTCATTCCCTAACGTCGCGAGGGCATAACCCGATTGGTGAGGGGATCGCGGCCTGCGAGAGAGTCGCGATGCCCTGCAGCAACACCCCGCCGTCAACGCTCACAATAGTTTGGGAAAACCCGCTTCCATATCGGTGCCGGTCAGTCTGCACTTCAGAAACCACTTTCAGCCCATAACGTGGAATACGGTATTTTTGCGCTTCGGATCCTGCACAACGACGCCTGGAATTACCGCCCACGGTGCTTGAGCTCTGTCGCCCGGCCGGGAGGCGCGAAGACAAAGCTGCAGGGGGAAAATGATCGCCTCTCCGCTGGAGCGGCGACGTGGGCCAGTGAAGGGTAAATATGCGCCCCTCCGCCGATGCAGCCCCATCTGTCATCGTCGTTTGACGTTTCGTGCTGACAGCGGAGGAGTAGCCCCGCTCGGCCCTTGGGCCGCGGCGCGAACAGCGCAATTGAGCTAATGAGCCGGCCTTTCCTGATGAGGGCTCCTCGCCGCTCGATTCCGCAGCACTAATCCCCGAAGTCGTATCCGGACCAGCTGTGATTGAAATATCACATTGAAAATGGTTCCGGTTGTTGCGGCGAGCACCGTCTTGGTTCTCACGGGCTCCACCACCTACGCCGTGTCTCCTCCTCCGTATCGTCAAACGTCGCTGACTGCCACGGTGACAGGAACATCTGTCAAAGTCTCAATTACTGTCAAGCCCTCAATGTCGACAACCGCTCAGCGATACGGTGTGTGCGTGCGAAACTCAGCGGGCGAGAACCGCGACTTCACTCCCGTGTCCAATGTGAGCCTCCCTCCGTACCCACGTACTCTTACCACAGCGGCGAAGTTCGTCGTCGGCAGGTACAAGTTCTTCTCGGGTGTGCTGCCCAACAATCGCTGGTGGGCGGGGACGGCGTTGACGTTCACCGTCGCGGCCACCGTGACCTCGCCGGTCATGGCAACGCCGACGGCCGCCGCGCCAACCAACGCGTCGGCAATGCCGGTCGGCAACCTTCCCAACTGGACGCAGAACTACTCCGAGGACTTCACGACCGCAGCTGCCCGCGGCAGTGTTGATGCCGTCTATGGATCGCCCATGGCCGGGTACAACGGATTCAGTGACACGTCCGGCCACGGAACGTATGACCCCGGCTCCGTACTGTCAGTTTCCAATGGGGCACTGGACTACTACCTTCACACCGAAAATGGTCGACCTCGGGTTGCTGCGCCCGTACTCAACAACTACGCCGGGCAGACGTACGGCAGGTATTCCGTACGTTTCCGCTCCGACAAACTCCCCGGGTACAAGATCGCGTTTTTGCTGTGGCCGGAAACGGATGATTGGAATGAAGGGGAGATCGATTGGCCCGAGGGCAATCTCGGTGATCGGATGAGCCCCGCTTCAGCCATCAAGGGGTCGTATTCCAACGGCTCGGTGAAGTTCGACCCACCGAACCGGGTGTACTCTGCCACAGACTCCACCGGATGGCACATTGCAACCACGGAGTGGACTCCTGGGGGAGTCCAATGGTTCTGGGATGGCCAGTTGGTCGGCTCGACCACCCAGCCGGCCGGAGTTCCCGACACTGACTTCCGCTGGGTACTTCAGGCAGAGACAGCCCTCGACGGCTCGACGCCTTCCGCAGATACGGCGGGGCACTTGCAGGTTGATTGGGCCGTGTCGTACGCCTACTCACCCAATCAGTAGGAAGGCGGTCCCGGCCGAATCAACGGTCGCTCGTCAAACACCGGGCTAGCTGGCGCTCAGTCGCCAGCGTGCCCGGTGTTTCGGCCCTCGAGGATGGGAAGAATACTTTCTCGCTTCAGGAAACGGTGACGTCGGATTTGAGTCGTTTGAGTACCGCACCAGTTTTCAGCAGGCTCTTGCGGTACGCGAGCGGTCCGGCGAGATAGTTGCTGACCTCGTGGAGCACAAGTGAACGGGGGTAATGCGATGACAGTGCAGTCGCTGCGGAACGGGTGGAAGCACCACGCCGGAAGAGGCGACTCGTGCTGTAGAGGGCGATCCGCCCCGCCGCGCGTGGCAGCTGTGACCCCAACGAGACAAGGTGTCGCGGATCGTGGTGGATCAGGGACGTCAACATGGCTGTGAAGCCCAAACCGTTTCCCCGAAGTTGGCTGACAAGGTCGACAAAGTCCCTCCGGTGACGATGATGGACCACTGCCGCGGGCTCGAACCCAACGGCACCGCCAAGCCAGAGGATGTTGATGATGCTGGCCAGGTCTTCTCCACCCCGCGCCGGGGTACCGGTACCGAGGCTCAGGTCGAACCCGCCGATCTCGGTGAGTGCCGAACGTCGGAAGGACATGTTTGCCCCTGCGGCGTAAGCACCGATGCCATAGATGGAGAACGGGGTCCTGGCAACACCATCCGGGCCCGTCGCCTCCACCTGCGAACCGCGAAGCAGATGCGTGGACGATCGGGAGGATCTGAGCGTGACCGGCGCGAATGTGCGGATCCCGCCGAAACCCCCGTAATACCTCTCGTACCAAATCTGCGACGGCGTTTCGAGCTCCGAAGGCAGGACCAGTCCAGTGATCGCCTGCAGCTCCGGCTGCAATACGAACCGACGCCCGATGGCGCGTAACCAGTTGCGGTCAACGGCGACGTCGTCGTCGGTGAACGCGACGATGTCCCCCCGTGCGGCTGCCGCACCGACATTACGTGCGGCAGAAATTCCGGGGTGCTGGGCACGGACGAGGCGAACACTGGGCTTCCCGTCGATGAGTTCGGGAAGAATGTCGTTGCCAGGAACGGTCCGGCGGTTATCCACAATGATGAACTCCACATTCGGGTAGTCCAGCTTCATAAAACCGTCGAGCAGGCGCTCGAGCTCGTCCGCCCGCTCGAAGATCGTTGGCACCACAACGGAGATCATGGGAAGCTCCGCGTCCCCAACGGGGAAATCGGCCCAGGAGCCGGACTGTTCCGGCATCGCCAGCAGGGCAGCCATCTGGTCGGCCACGGAACCCGGATCCTGGCGCAGATCGATATCGGCGACCCCGACCGGTATTCCTCGACGTGCACCGATTACCAGCGCGCGATCGTATTCTTCATCCAGGAATGAGGGAAGAATCCCATCCAGGTCGATGTAGAGAACGCGCGACGGGGTTGGATCGGTCCGTAGGGACTCCACATGGGTCATTCGGTACTCCTTCTGGGTGGTCGATTCAGGTGTGATGAATCCGGAGGGAAAGTTTCCCGGCGAAAAGGAGAGGGTGTATGCGTCATCAGTGCGGCGCCGGTTCAGTCGTGCGGCACGCTAGGTGGAGTAACAGGCGGCGCCGATCGATGGTGACGGCGCTCGTCGATCGCGTCGAGGAGCGTGGTGCTGTGGGCGGTCGAGAACTTCCGGGCGAAAAGACTGGGTAGTTCCTGCTCCGCGTATACCCGGCCGGACAACACCGCAGCGCGCTGGGTATAGCCCAGCCAAGGCGGACTTTTTTGCGGAGTCTCATCCCAGTGGATCCACCACATGTTCGACGGCACAGTTTCCGTGCGCCAGTGCGGTACGAAGGCTGGAGTGTTGAGGATGGTGGCGACGAAAGTCTCGTCCGGTATCCATGTGCGACGCCAGAAGGCTGCCAGGTGCGGGAAATTGTCGTAAGCGTCAACAACGGCGCGGGCGTGTGCCCGACAGAGGATCTTCAGTTGTGAGCCGCCCGCGGGCTGCACGTCCGTCGGCACCCGGCGGGCAAAAGGCAGGCGCAGCATTCTTTTGCCGACCGCCCAGTGGCGGAAACGGATTCGATTCATCCCGCCGGTGCGACCCCACGCGTCGTAGGGCAACGGATGCATCCAAACCATCGACCTGTCGTAGTTGTCCTGCAAAAACGAGAGGATGACTGTCGTTGGCACTAACGGGTAATCGGTACCGGTCATCAAGGCAATATGAGTCACATCGGTGAGCTCGAGGGCAGCCCGATACCCGGCGATTTCCGCCTCGACGTTTTCCCAGCGCGCCCATCCCGTGGCCCGGCGATCGAGGATCACGCACCGCTGCGGTAGTCCCGACAGCATCTCGTCGGCGACGGCAGGCTCGGCGCCGGAATCGCAGTGCACAAAAACCGGAAGTGGATCGAGGGCCGCAATAAGCCTTTTGACCTGCACCGGGTCGGTATGGGCGAGCACAACACAGGCCAACTTCGCCGGAGGGCGGACGGTGGTTGGCCCCAGTGATGTCATGTCGAGGCCGGCGATTCGTGCTCACTCGACGTCATTGCCAGCGCAGTCGCGGCAATGCCTATGCACCGCACTGAGGTGTACTTGAGGGAACGATGCAATGGAATGTCCTGTCGGGATTCGGGTGCCCTTGATTGGACGAAGTCACACCGGCATCGGCGGCGGTGAAAAACGTGATTCGATTAGCCCCCGGGTGTCAGTGCAGGCTTCCGTCGGCTGGGTAAGCAGCGGAGACGAACACCTGAGTCAGAACCTAGCGGTCCGGACTATTACTCGGATTGGGCTTATGCAGACGGCATCCGCTGACTATGATGCAGCGCGGCAGCCGAATGGGGCGGGCCCAAACCAGACCGCCGCGAGTCAAGAGCGCCGTGCATAAATGGACCGATGGCTAGACTGCGACGACCATGGGACCGAGGCGACAGGGCGCGCCCGGTTGTTCTCGTCTCTCCGCCTACGTCGCACGGAATGTGAGGTTCCCATGGTTTTGTCTGCTGCTCGACGTGCCCCGGCGCTGAAATGGTTGCTCGTGGTCACCGCCGTCGCTGTCCTCCTGTCCGGCTGCGGCGCAGAACCCGGCGGCGCCGATACGGGGTCGGTGGCCGCGACCGCCGAATCGGTAACCATGACGGTCGGGGGGCAGGCGAGGTCTTTCCTCATTCGCGTGCCCGCGCACGACCGCGGCGAGCTGCTCCCGGTAATCGTTGCCTTCCATGGGCTGGGCAGTTCGGCCGAGGAGTTCGAGGGGTATTCCGGCCTGACGGAGAAAACGGATCAAAGTCAGTTCATCGTGATCTTTCCGAACGGCTCCGTCCTGGCGGACGGCTCTACCCGGGCATGGAATGCCGGCAACTGCTGCAACGTGCTCGACGCCCCACAGGCAGAGGACATCGAGTTCGTCCGGGCGATTCTCGATACGCTTCCGGACTACGACGGCGACAGCGAGCGGGTGTTTATGAGCGGCTTCTCAAATGGCGGCATGCTCACGTATCGCATTGCCTGTGACCTCGGCGACGCGGTTGCCGGCATCGCCGTGGTGGCTGGGGCCTACAACGTCGCGAGCTGTGAGAGTGAAAATCAAATTCCCGTGATTATTGCCCATGGAACACGGGACGATTTCATTCCCTACGACGGGGGAGTGTCACCGCCGGCGGTCGCCGACGGCCTCGACACCTTCACGAACCCCTCCGTTTTCGACGCGGTGCAGATCTGGCTCACACGAAACGGCTGTACCGACGCATACGTTGAAACTGCTGTCACGGATTCTGTGGGCACGGTGAAGTTCGACACCTGCCGCGGCGACGGCAGCGTCGCGCTCTTCACCGTCGATGAGGGATACCACGAGTGGTTTCGCCAGGACGACGGCTTCGATGTCAGCGACGTCATCGTGTCCGCATTCATCGGCGATTAGCCGCGACGGACCGTTGCAAAACTGGTCACTATGACACAAAGGGTGACGCTGCGGAAGGGGCAATCTAAATAGTTGGGGGCTATTTCTACTCCACTAATGTCGGGGTTCCACGCTGCCGCTTCGCCAACAAAGGACCCCCATGCCGGATCATTTTGACGCGCCCTCCTCCGCAGACAGGCCAGACTCGGTGAGTGCCGCCGACCTCCGGGTGGCCTATTTCATCACCTCGTACGGCTCCGGCGAACAGCTTCACCGGCTGGTGACCACGCTGCGTGCTGCTGAGCCCGTCTCGCCGATTGTGATCCGCCACGACACGTTCAACTCACAGCTGGACCCCCAGCTTTTCGCTGGCTTCACAGACGTCCACGTGCTTGACGGGGGCGAGCCCATCGTCTGGGGCGACATGAGCCTAGAGTCCACCCGGTGGAACGTCTTTCGCTGGATCCTGGCAAACCTCGACATTGACTGGGTTGTCCTCCTGTCTGAGCAGGACTACCCGATCGAACCTTTGCAATCCCTCCGCGCTGATTTCGCCACCAGCGGCGCCGACGCTTTCCTGGCAGGGGAGAGGATCGACCAGATCGATGATCCGGGCCTGCGCCGCGAATTCGAACTGCGGTATCTCTACCAATACGTCTCTCTGCCGGATATAGCTATCGTCGATCGCCTTCCCCAAGTACTTCGGAAGCCAATTCGGGAACTGCGCGGCATGGTCATTTCCGCTTTCACCCGGGTGCAGAAAAAAGTTTTTATTTACACCATGGACGCTCTCCAGCTACCCATGCGCATCGGGGTAAAGCCGCGCACAACGATCTTCTCCGACGAATTCCCGTGCTGGAAAAACGACTGCTGGTGCGCTTTGTCGCGCCGCACCCTTGAGCACATTGTCAGCTACCTCGACACCCATCCCGAGTTCATCAAGTACTACGAGCGCACGGTGATTCCGCTGGAATCTGCCACCGGCACCATTGTCTTCAATGACCCAGATCTCGTGGTCAAGAACGTTCCGACCCACACCGTGCGGTGGTCGGATCCCGATTCGGGACGCCCCGATGTTTTCACCGAGGCGGATCTTGAATACCTGCGCTCGTCCGGAAATGCGTTCGCCCGAAAATTCGGATATGCGAACACCACGGTCTTCGATGAATTGGACAAAATTGTGCTCGCGAACGCGCAGGAATCAAAATGAGCGGCTCGACCGTTCTCATTACCGGTGGAGCTGGGTTTATCGGCTCGAACCTCGCCTCGAAGCTGGCCGAACGCGGCGACCAGGTTATCCTCGTCGACTCCCTGCACCCCCAGGTGCACGATGGCGGCTGGCCCGAGGGCGTACCCGCAGGTGTCACCACCATCCCCTTCGATGTAACAATCCCAACCCAGTGGGATGCCCTGTTTAAGATGATCCGCCCAGATGTCGTTGTCCATCTCGCGGCAGAAACCGGAACGGGGCAGTCCCTCACCGAGGCAAGTCGGCACGGCCGTGTCAACGTGGTCGGTACCACTGAGCTCCTCGATGGTCTCAGCCGTGCCGATCAGGTACCGCGCCGATTCGTCCTGGCGTCTTCCCGCGCGATTTACGGCGAAGGCATGTGGACCACCGCCGACTCGAATGATTTTTATGCGGATGCTCGTGGGGTCAGCCAACTCACCAGCTCACGCTGGGATCCGTCGCCTCCGACCAGGGACAGGGGAGTGGTGACACCGCTGGCGCATCGTGCCGGCTTCGTGGAACCACGACCGAGCAATATCTACGCCGCAACGAAGCTCGCCCAGGAGCACGTTCTCAGCGCCTGGGCAAGCGCGCGAGGAAGTGCCCTGTCAATCCTGCGACTGCAGAATGTTTACGGGCCCGGCCAATCTCTGAGCAATCCGTACACTGGCATCGTCAGCCTGTTTGCCCGGCTGGCGAAGGAGCACCGCACCATCCCCGTTTATGAAGACGGACACATCGTGCGCGACTTCGTTTTCATCGAGGACGTTGTTGCTGCCCTGGCAGCAGCCTGCGCCAGCAACACCGAAGCAGTCACGACTGTAGATATCGGATCGGGAGAATCCGTCACTCTTCTCGATCTTGCCTCCGAAATTGCCCGCCAGGCCGGCGCACCGGAACCCCAGGTGAACGGTGCATTCCGACTCGGTGACGTCCGGGCAGCGTTCGCCGATGTTACCGGCGCCCACGCGCTTCTCGGCTACGTCCCGCAAACGACCCCGGCCAGAGGAGTTGGTCTGCTACTGGATTGGATCGGCACCCAAAAGTTGCAACCGGTCTAAGCACGCACCATGGTTGGCCGACTGCCTCCGGGGAACTCCCCGAAGGCAGTCGGTTTTCAGTGTCGGGCGAGCAGCGACAGGGACTGCCCGGGTCGTCGATGGAGGCGCTGCCGACAGACCAACCACACTGACGCCGTGTAACGAGGAAAGGTGTATCGAAGAGGGTGACGATTGCCCTCGATCAGAGCGGAGCCGGTACCGTAATGGTGCCCGCACATCACCAACGGAGCCCGCGGCGGCTCCGGTAGACCCATGGAGGCTCGACAGACATGGTCATATCGACGAATTCGCAGTCACCCGCGCCCCACAACGCGGACAGCCACGACTGGATCAGTGTGCAGGGCGCACGGGAGAACAACCTGAAGGATGTCAGCATCCAGATTCCCAAGCGCCGCCTGACCGTTTTCACCGGGGTCTCCGGTTCGGGAAAAAGTTCCTTGGTGTTCGGCACGATCGCTGCCGAATCTCAGCGCATGATCAATGAGACGTACAGCACATTCCTCCAGGGCTTTATGCCTACCCTGGCGCGTCCGGACGTTGATCGTCTCGAAGGCCTGACCACGGCGATCATTGTCGACCAGGAACGGATGGGGGCGAACTCCCGGTCCACCGTCGGTACGGCCACGGATGCCAACGCCATGCTGCGGATCCTGTTTAGTCGACTGGGGGAGCCGCACATCGGTTCGCCCCAGGCATATTCCTTCAACGTCGCCTCGGCCCGTGGTTCCGGGGCGATCACCGTGGAGAAGGGAAATGCCAAAGCGATCCGGGCCGATTTCTCGGTAACGGGCGGAATGTGCCCGCGCTGCGAGGGAATGGGAAAGGTCAACGACATTGACCTCACCCAGCTCTACGACGACAGTAAATCACTGGCCGAAGGTGCGCTCACCATCCCCGGCTACTCCGTCGACGGGTGGATGGTCCGGATCTTCACCGAAAGCGGATTCCTCGACGCGGCGAAGCCGATCCGCGACTTCACCGAGAAGGAACGGCAGGCGTTCCTCTACAAGGAGCCGACCAAAGTCTCGTTCCAGTCGATGAACATGACGTACGAGGGCTTGATCCCCAAAATCCAGAAGTCGTTCCTGTCGAAAGACCGCGAGGCGATGCAGCCCCACATTCGTGCCTTCGTCGACCGGGCCGTCACGTTTACTGCCTGTCCGGACTGCGGCGGAACCCGGCTCAACGAGGCCGCGCGAGCATCGCGGATCGAGGGTTTGAACATTGCCGACGCCTGTTCGATGCAGATCAGCGACCTTGCGGGGTGGGTCCGGGAGATCAAGGATCCTTCGGTGGGGCCACTGCTGCTGACGTTGCAGGAGACCCTCGATTCGTTTGTGGATATCGGGCTCGGCTATCTGTCTCTCGACCGGCCTGCCGGAACACTCTCGGGTGGAGAAGCGCAGCGAACAAAGATGATCCGTCATCTGGGTTCATCCCTTACCGACGTCACCTACGTCTTTGACGAGCCCACGATCGGGCTCCACCCCCACGACATCCAGCGTATGAACGAGCTGCTCCTTCGCCTGCGGGACAAAGGCAACACTGTGCTTGTTGTCGAACATAAGCCCGAGACGATTTCAATCGCCGACCACGTGGTTGACCTCGGACCGCGGGCAGGCACAGCCGGCGGGACAATCTGTTTCGAAGGCACCGTCGAAGCGCTGCGAAGCAGTGGAACCCTCACCGGGCGACACCTCGAAGACCGCGCGGCACTCAAACGGTCCGTACGCACTCCCACCGGTGCGATGGAAATTCGGGGGGCCACCGCGAACAACCTGCGGAACGTGGATGTGGACATCCCGCTCGGTGTACTCGTTGTGCTGACAGGGGTTGCCGGTTCGGGGAAGAGTTCCCTCGTGCACGGCTCCATCCCACCCGGTGCCGACGTAGTGTCGATCGACCAGGCGGCGATCCGTGGTTCCCGTCGAAGTAATCCGGCCACCTACACCGGTCTGCTGGAGCCAATCCGCAAGGCATTTGCGAAAGCCAACGGTGTGAAGCCGGCACTGTTCAGCGCTAACTCTGAAGGGGCCTGCCCGAACTGCAATGGGGCCGGAGTCATCTACACCGATCTCGGCGTTATTGCCGGTGTGGCCACCACCTGTGAGGTCTGCGAGGGCAAGCGGTTCGATGCCTCGGTTTTGGACTTCCACTTCGGTGGGCGCGACATCAGCGAAGTGCTGGCAATGTCCGTGACAGAAGCCAAAAAGTTTTTTGGGGCGGGGGATGCTCGCACTCCGGCTGCCCATGCCATTCTCGTCCGGCTGGACGATGTAGGGCTCGGTTACATCAGTTTGGGACAGCCTCTCACTACGCTGTCGGGCGGTGAACGCCAGCGGCTGAAATTGGCCACCCACATGTCGGAGAAGGGCGGAATCTACGTCCTTGACGAGCCGACCACCGGTCTTCACCTCGCCGATGTGGAACAACTGCTCGGCCTTTTGGACCGCCTCGTCGAGTCGGGCAAGTCGGTCATTGTCATCGAGCACCACCAGGCCGTGATGGCGCACGCCGACTGGATCATCGACCTCGGACCCGGCGCCGGTCACGACGGCGGGCAAATCGTCTTCGAGGGCACACCCACCGAGCTTGTCACCGCACGATCTACCGTGACCGGTGAGCACCTGGCTGCATACATCGGCGACTGACCGGCAGTTCTCCCGCGGCTTTACCACCAGCATCCGTCGGGTACCCAGTGACAGGAACTCATTTTCTGGGGGAGTGGACCAGTCACCTGCAGCCAGGAGCGGGGGAAATGGTGGTGCCAGAACCTCACCGTCGCGTTCCGCAGAATGGCCATTCCGTCGTCGCTGTCGGATCACAGCGCTCTAGACTTCCGCACCGACGACGCCGATTGCCTTACGCGAGTTCGGACAGCTGCAGTCGGGTCAATCTAACAAATAGGCGGTTTCTCGCGCTGCAACCGTTGGCTCCCAGGAAGCTCACAGAAATCATCTAGTCTGAAGGCAATAGGTCCAACTTCGGATCCGCGCGCCGTTGGAGCAAATTGGCCTAATCAATTCTGCCGCCGGATTGTACGGCCGGCTGAGAAATCATTCGGGGAACGCCACCAGAGCGCCCCGGAGATGTACCGAATATCCCCGAAGTCGTGCCAGAAAACGGGGCCATATTCACCCCTTCCCAGCGAGGTAAAATAACGCTGATAATGCACATTATGTCAAGTAGTAAAATAGTCATGCGCAGTAACTGCAGATATCTAAGAATCTTGTATATCTCCTACCTTCGCTTCGAAAGTACGGCTGACCTGGACTTCCTTCCCCACAGCTTTCGTTCAGAGCAGCCGAGAAGTTTGCACATAGACCTCCGCAAGCTTCCACCACAAGGCCCACCCTGATCAGGCCCTTTGTGTTGCCATCTGCGAAATACGCAGATAATCTGCAAAAAATGCGTGTGGTTGTGGAGGCAAAGTGGTGGACAAAATGGGCGGACTCTCGTTCCTGCCTCTACCTGACCGTGGTCCCGATCGAGACTCCTTTTTCAGCGAGGTCTTGACCGGTTGGAAGCGTCAGCAATCAACACAAAACTTCACGCAGGGCACGATCAAACGCCGCGTCGCGTCAGTGATGTCATTTGCTGATTTCACTGGCAAATTCCCCTGGGAGTGGATGCCGGGCGACGCCGACGACTATTTCACACACCTGAGGGATGTGCGAGGGCTCGCCCAAGGCACCATTCGCGCCTATCAGAGCGACATCTCGTTGTTCTGCTCCTACGCGGCCAGCGAGCACTACCCCTGGAATGAGTCGTGCGGGCGCCTGTTCGGGACATCCATGTCCCAGGTCATCACCGACATCAATCGGGCCCGCCACACGCAGGAAGACACGGGAAGTCCCCGTAAACGTTCATTCGAGCTCGATGAACTCCAACGCTTCTTCGATTTTGCAGACGATGAGGTCCAGCGCATTATCCGCTCCGGGGTCAAAGGTGGTCTAGCGGCCTGGCGCGATGTCACGGCATTAAAGGTCTGCTACGGCTGGGGGCTGCGACACGACGAGCTGAGAAAGCTGAATGTGAACGACTTCACGCCCAGTGCCAAGGCTCCCTATTTCGGTGACTATGGTCTACTCAGAGTTCGCAACGGCAAGGCGAACAAGGGTGAATCGAAGAAGCAAAGAACCGTTCAAACACTGGTCGATTGGGCCGCTGAAGGTGTCGCCGAATGGATCGAGTTTGGACTCCCCCGATTCGGGGAACCTGTCACAACAGTCTTTCCCACGTCGACTGGCGGGCTCGTTGCCGAAAACGACCTCTATCTGCGCTTTGTTGGGTTTGTCCACTCCCTCGAATTGCAACGCGGGCTCGACATACACGGCCTGCGACGTTCCTACGCAACGCACATGATCACCATCTATGGCTACGACGAGAAGTTCATCTCGATGCAGCTTGGCCACGTCAACACATCAACCACAACCATCTACACCCTCCCCTCGGCCGATTTCGCCGCAAAGGAAATGGAGCGGGTCCTCACCAAAGATGTCATTAGAAGCAAGGGCAAACTGCTCCTCAAACCGAAGAGGCAACCCGGAAAGGCACCGCGATGAAACACCAGATCCAGTACACATTCCGAGTCCGTGAGCTAATGGCCCGTGCTGGCATGCGCTACAGTCGCGATCTCATTGACCCCCTGCGCGATCGAGGAATCACCCTGTCCGAGTCCCAGATTAATCGCCTTGTCAACAGCAGCCCTGACCGCATTTCATTTCAGGTTTTCGCAGCGCTCTGTGACATCTTCGGAGTCGAGCCGAACGAGTTACTGACCTACACGAGCGTTGATGTCAAAACGAGTCGCCGCCCAGCCGTCGGCCAAGGAACAGACGTGCCACTAATGGATGCCTACCGTCCAGTCCGCGCCCGAATCCGCCGCCCCGACGATGACTGAATTCATTCCCCGCGGACGCCCACGGACCACCAAAACTGGCTATATCTGTGACCGCTGCAGCCGCGAAACCGGAAAGATTCGCGTCCGATGGCCAGAGGGACGCATTTGTGGCATCTGCTTCACCACTGCCGTTCACACCTACGGGTTTTGTCCACTATGCAACCAGAACCGCATGCTGCCGGGACGGCTCAACACCGGCGAGGATATCTGCGCGCCCTGCGCCGGGATTAAAACGTTGCTCACTTGCGACAAGTGCGGGCTCGAACGCGAGCGATTCAGGGACGGGCACTGCATTGTCTGCGTCCTGAACACCGAACTCACCGCCCTCCTCAAGCCCAACGATCCGCCGGACTTACGGCTTAAACGGCTCATCAAGATACTTACTACCGTTGAACGCCCCGAAAGCATCTACACATGGCTGCGCACCAACGGCGGCGCATCCGCTGAGTTGCTGCGCAACGTCGGAAACCGCGAAATCGCGCTTTCCCACGAAGCATTCGATGCCCTCCCGCGGACCCACGCCGTCGAACATCTCAGGGCGATCCTCACCCACAATCAGATGCTTCCCATGCAGGAGGACCGCCAGCTCGCCATCTTCGAACAATGGCTTGATGAGCGTCTTCAGCAATTCGAAACCATTCCGCAAGTTCATTCCCCTATGGAGCGCTTTGGGAAGTGGCACCACCTCCGCAGGCTGAAGGCAGCGTCTTCCGAGACCAAGCAGATGAACTACGCCATGCGCAACGCCAAGCAGGAGATCACGGAAGCCGGCAAGTTCCTCTGCTGGCTGCTCGACGAACACGGCAAAATAGCCGTCTCGATGAGGCAGGTACACATCGATCAATATCTTGATGAGGGACCATCAACCCGAAAACATATCAGGAACTTCATTCGCTACCTCGGACGAGAACAGACAGTAGTGGCTGTCGACGTTCCCGTCCGTCTAGCACAGACAACACCGATGCTCACCCAGAATCAGCGACTCGAGCACATCCGAACGCTCATGGAGGCGGTCAACATCAGCGAATCGATCCGAGTCGCCGGACTGCTTTTTCTACTCTTTGGGATCCCGATCGGTCGGCTCAGTGGCGAGTAGCCCTAGTCGGTACCTTTAGTCCACGTTGTTGGTACCCCTCGTTCTGGGTAGTGGGTACTGCCTAACATCTGCGGTTCTCTGGTCGCAG
>Ga0247735_1000149_pt1 | contig 31947 bp, 34 predicted proteins | sample UWRJL178409R2_FD_180934 | JGI IMG/M metagenome (GOLD analysis project Ga0247735, IMG submission 180934) | Plant litter microbial communities from Arlington Agricultural Research Station in Wisconsin, United States - UWRJ-L178-409R-2 | ecosystem: Environmental > Terrestrial > Plant litter >... | reverse complement strand
CACAGCGCGCTCACAGGATCGCGGGATGCTGCGCCTCAAAGGTCGGCGTAGCGGGAGCGCACAAAGCAGTACAGGCCGTACGCGATGAAGCCGGCGCCAACAACGGTGAGCGCCACGGTGCCGAACGGAACCTGCGACAGGCCAGACAGGGCGCCGTCCAGGCCGGTCGCCGCCGACGGGTCGGAGGTGAGTGCGGCGATGCCGAACAGGATGCCCACGATGAATAGGGCAATGCCCTTGGCGATGTATCCGAAGATGCCAAGGACAACAATTCCCGTTGTTGCATGCCCGGACGGTTCGTCGATGTCCCCCAGGAAACGGCGGCGCGCGCCTTTCGCCACAAAGTACACACCGACGGCCATCACGGCGAGTGCGATCACCGACAGCACGATCTTCCCCAGAAGGGTGGCGAGCAGCTGCTCGGTGAAGTCGCGACTCTGGTCGCCGCTGTCCGGGGTTTCGCCGATCGCATACGCGAAGGCGGTCGATCCGACCGCGAGGTAGGCGATTCCCTTGGCGGCTTCCTTCAGGCGGGCGGCCCATTTTTTGCCGTCCGTGCCGCGCACCAACAGGGCTTCGAGGAGCTGGAAGAGCCCGAGGCCCCACAGGCCGAGCACCACAATTGCGAGGACAACAATGCCGAAGGGCTGTGCGGCGAGCGAGCCGAGGGCGCCGCCCTGGTCGGCGTCGCCGCTTCCACCGTAGGCGATGCTGATCGCGATGCCGCCGATGATGATGTGCAGGATGCCGTTCATCACGAAGCCGGCGCGGGCGAGCCCCTCGACGACCGGGCTGTCCTGCAGGCGCTGGGCGAGCGGACGGAACCGGCTGCGGACCAAACCGACGACCGTGCCAACAAATTCGAGCACGCGGCTGACAACAGTGCTCACTGCTGCGCGGGCTGACGCGCTTGTTTTGCGGGACACCGCGGCTCCTTAGTTGGCTGCGGGATCGTGTGCTGGCAAGACACTCCTTGGCCAGCGGAATCGAACGGACCAACCGCGCTCTGCGGTCCGACTGGAACACAGTACTTCATCTTCGCGCCACGAATTTGTGAGGGTCTCCGGATCACCGTAGGATGAGAAAACCCAACCAATCAATTGGTTGGGTAAGTGCCTTTTCCCGCGCACAGCGCAGTAGGAGCCCTCTCATCCCAGTCAACCCGTTCGGCCGCTCCCGGCGCGCGCAGTTTCTCACCGCCATCGTTGCCGCCTTCGCCCCGCTGGTCTTCCTGGTTTGCGAGGCGATCAGTGCCCTGGCCTGGACCGCCGGCACCTACAACTACGGGCACAACTTCATCAGTGACCTCGGCACCACGGTGTGCGGGTCCACTTTCGGTGACCGGCTGATGTGCTCGCCGCTGCACGGGGTGATGAACTTCGGGTTTGTGGCCATGGGTCTCGGCGTCGCGGCAACGGTTGCGCTGCTCGCCACCCGGCTGCTTACGGCACGTCGTGTTATTGCCACGATTCTCGGATGCTCCATCGCGGGCGGGATGATCCTCGTCGCCGTTTTCCCTGGCGGGGTCGAATCCGTCGACAACGGCACCATCGCGTTGCACGTGCTCGGCGCTGCGGTTGCCATCCTGTTCGGCAACACGCTGGCAATTGTGATGGGTGCAGGTCGCGCGCGCCTCGGATTCCCGCGCTGGTACGGGCGCGCGGTGATCGCCCTCGGGGTTGTGGGACTGGTCGCCCTGGCATTCCTCGGGGCCGGCGCAACTTTCCTTGATCCCGCGGTCTTCGAGCGCATCTCCGTCTACTCGATTTTCGCCTGGTTGCTGCTCACCTCCGCGATCCAGTTCAGCGCGCTCCGCGCACGGGCCGCTGTCGGAGAATCACACAAATCCGAGCTGGTTAGCCGATGAACGAGCAAAGCATTCCCGGCTCGTCCTCGCTCCGCGCGGGCAGCAGGCTCGGCACCTTCCCGCCCGACCTTCCTCCTGACGCTGTCCCCGCCGGGACAAAAGGACGAATCCTGTCCTGCGCCCTTGTTGCTTTCGCCGAGCGCGGGTTCCACGGCACGTCGATCCGGACGATTGCTGACGGATGTGGGATCAACTCGGCAACCCTCTACTCCCACTTTCCCTCGAAAGAGCACATCCTCGCCGCCCTCGTCGAGATCGGCAGCCGCGCCCTGCTTTCGCGCCTGAGATCGCACGTGATCCCGGCCGAATCGAGTCTCGATCGTCTTGACGGGATCGTGCGGGCTGCGGTGCTAGCGCACGCTCAATACCCGCTACTCGCGGTGGTCACCAACAGTGAGTCTTATGCACTCGCACCAGAACTGCGGGGCCCGGCGCAGGTCGCCACGGTAGAGGCAGCCATGCTGCTGCGTGAGGCACTCGCCGCCGGTATCGGCGATGAGACCTTCGCCGTTTCTGACGTTAAAGTCACCGCCCGCACGCTGGAAGGTATGGCGCAGCAGATTCCGCACTGGCTCGACCCCGAAACTGACAAGCCGGAGCGCCTGGCCGAGGAATACGTGATCCTCGCCCGTCGCATCGTCGGCGCCTGAGCGAGCGCGGGCAACCGGACTGCGGCACGCGGGGCTCAGTGCGAGGTGCAGGAACAGGCGCCACAGCATTCGTTGGCGCACCCGAGATCGACCCGCGCTGTTTCTGCCGCTGGATCTACGGCACCGAGCTAAACAATGCGCTTAGAGCAGCGCGACCGCCTGGTGGCGGTTGGGCTCGGTTCGCCTCAACAAAGGAGGCGCAGATTCGACGACGCCACTGTCGTGGCCGAATCACCGGAAGCTGCATTGGATGTGAGAGTGGGCCCCGTCGGACTCGAACCGACGACCCGCGGATTAAAAGTCCGATGCTCTACCAACTGAGCTAGAGGCCCTCACTAACAAATGTAGTGCCTATTTCGAGGTGCAAATGCACACCGGCATGCCGAGGGCGATAAACCGTGGGTCGGCAACCCCGGATGACGGGCCAAGCGCGGGGAAGCGCGCTCGTTTAGGGTTGTGCGAATGGCCGACGACTTTCACAAACCCACCCAGTACTCCGGCGACAAGTTCGACACGTTTATCGGTGGGGAGGATCCCGCGCAGATCCTGCGGGCAGCGCACGACACCGCGCACGCCCTCGTCGACCGCGGCCGCGCGACCAGCGATCCCGCCGTCCTCGAACGACTGGTGGCGTACACCGACCAGCACGGCATCGACGCGCTCGCCGAACTGTGGGCGAAGTCGAGTGCGCGCACACTGCCCGGAGCGCTCTGGCGGATTTACCTGATGCGACTGCTGATCCGGCAGGACCCTACCGGGATGGCATTTTTGTTCCAGCGCGGAACTGAAGTGCTGCAGACCATCGACGCCGTCGTCGCCGGGGCACCACTGCCAACCGGGCCGGAAGAGATCATCGAGCTCGCCGACCAGATCCTGCGGGGCTTGTTTACCGGGGACTTCGCCATCGCGCTCGACCGGGCAGCCGCGTTCTGCCGGGTCAGCGCGGCCGGTTCGACCAGCGTCGCCGACGACAATGAGGTTCTGAACCCGGTGCGCTCGACCGAACTGACCGCCCGCGCCGCACGCCTGGCACAGACCGCGCTGGAGTTCACAGCGTGTGCTCGACTACACCGATCCGGCCAGTTGGAGTAAAATAGTAAATCCGGGCCGCGGTAACCCCGGGCTCCACTAATAGCCGCTTCGAGCGGCCTTGCGCCGAGAGGCGTTCCGCGGCCCGGGTTAACTACCCGCCGGCTAAGCTCTGCCGGTCGGACTTCGACGGGCCGGATACGCAGCATCCCGCCTTCACCGGCGCATTGTCAGGAATAAGTTTCAGTCCAGTGCGCGGGATACCCGCACGCGACCAATCCGATTTGGTCCGTACTCCGAACCCTTGGTACATCTACCCGAGATGCTTTCCACCGTGTGTGGTGGCTGGCGCCGGGCAGATCACGTTTGAACTTCGCTTGGCGTTGTTTAGGCGCCACAATGTGCGATTGGTGAAGGGAACTGACATGCTTAAGCTTGTGCCCAGACCCAACGACATCCACAGTGACGAGTCTGCGTCGCGAGCGAATGCCGGACTGCTTCTTGAGCGGGTAGCGCAGGGCGACCAGGCTGCCTTCGCCGAGTTGTATGACCTGACTTCACCTCGCGTTCTCGGATTGATCATTCGTGTGCTCAAAGACCACGCCCAGTCCGAGGAAGTCACGCAGGAAGTGTTCCTCGAAGTCTGGCAAACCGCAACGCGGTTCGATCCGAACAAGGGCGGAGCGGCGACCTGGATTTTGACCATGGCGCACCGCCGGGCGGTCGACCGGGTGCGCTCGTCGCAATCCGGGCGCGACCGCGACACCAAAGTCGGAATCAGGGACTTCACCCCGGATTATGATTCCGTTGCCGAAACCGTTGAAGTACGAGTCGAACACGAAAGGGTGGCGAAAGCCTTGGCGCGTCTCACAGAGCTGCAACGCCAGGCGGTCACCCTGGCGTATTACGGCGGCTACAGCCACAGCGAAGTCGCAACCATGTTGAGTGTGCCTATAGGCACCGTCAAAACCCGGTTGCGTGACGGCATGATCAGACTGCGCGACGAATTGGGGGTGGCCTCGTGACTCACAACAACAACCTGACTCCCAACGGGGAGCAGACCACGGGCCCCGGCGGCGTGGACGCACCGCTCAACACCGGCGCCTATGTACTGAACGCGCTGACTCCAGCAGAACGAGACGAATTTGAGATCCAGCTTGCTGGGTCGGAAACACTACGAAATGAGGTGACTGAATTGCGCGATACAGCCGTACTGCTTGGAATGGCCGTGGCGCCGGTGCAGCCCTCACCCGAACTCAAAACGAACCTGATGGCCATGTTGGCGTCGACACCGCAGCTGTCCAAGGACATTGCCCCGGTGCGCACACTGAAAACGTCGATGGATGCTGCGCCAGCAGAGTCCACCGTCGCTCCGGTGCTGTCCGACGCTGCGCCGGTCACCTCGTCTGCGGTGCAGGGCAACGCCAAGTCGCGGGCCCGCTGGTTCAACCGCCCCATCGTCGCCCTGACCTCCATTGCCGCGGCAGTGGCCCTGGTCATCGGTGCCGGCGCGATCACCACCAGCTTCTCGCAGAACCAGAACCTGAACGATGCAGCCACGGCGCAGGCCGACCAGCTCGCCGCTATCACCGCTGCTGACGACATGCAGCGCGTTGTCGCCTCCGTCTCCACCGGCGGTACCGCGACGCTCGTCTGGTCGGGAGATCTCGGCAAGTCGGCATTGATGGTTGACGGGTTGCCCGCACTTCCCGATGACCAGACGTACGAACTCTGGTACATCGATGAGGCGGGAGTTCCCACCGCGGCAGGACTGCTCGACGTCAGTGAAGACAGCGAATGGCTGGTTCTCGAGGGCGACATGGCTGCCGGTGACACCGTCGGGGTGACCGTAGAACCCAGCGGTGGCTCTGAACAGCCCACCAGCACGCCGATCGTGGCGATCGCGAGCGCATAGACCGCACCCGTCCGCCCAGGCAACTTCAGAAGCCGCAGCTCCCTTACCCGGGGGTGCTGCGGCTTTTGTTGTTTGTGGATCGTCCAGGGGCATCTGCGCGTGGAACCATCGTCAATCGGGTCGATGCCCGCCTCGTGGCGACCGTGAGCCAGCCAGGCGGGATGTACTCCGTCGCTATCGGGGCGTCGACGTCCGCCACGGCGGGAGCGGTCCAGCGCTCGATCGCTCCCGGGTACGCAACCTAATCGTTCTGCCCCACACCGCCCAGATGGCCAGTGTGCGCCATGTGGGCGCCGGGGAGGCTCATGGCCGGTGAGACAGGCAAACACGTCTCCTTGGCGGTCCATGGCCGGTGGCGGCCCGAAACGGCGAAGGCCGTGGACCGCACTTCACAGTGCGGGCCACGGCCTTCGAGAAACACCGGGGTGCTTGGCTGGTGCGGATTTAGCCGAACTTGCCGGAGACGTAGTCCTCGGTGGCCTGGACGCTGGGTTTCGAGAAGATCAGGTTCGTGTCGTCGTACTCGATGAGCTTGCCCGGCTTGCCGGTGCCCGCGATGTTGAAAAACGCGGTGCGGTCGGAGACGCGGCTGGCCTGCTGCATGTTATGGGTCACGATCACGATCGTGTACTCCTGCTTAAGTTCCTCGATGAGGTCCTCGATGGCGAGGGTGGAGATCGGGTCGAGGGCCGAGCAGGGCTCGTCCATCAGGATGACCTCGGGGGACACAGCGATCGCGCGGGCGATGCAGAGGCGCTGCTGCTGTCCACCGGACAGGCCGGAGCCCGGCAGGTTCAGACGGTCCTTGACCTCGTTCCAGAGGTTTGCGCCCTGCAGGGACTTCTCCACGAGGTCATCGCTGTCCGACTTCGACATCCGACGGTTGTTCAGCCTGACGCCGGCCAACACGTTTTCGCGGATTGACATGGTCGGGAACGGGTTCGGGCGCTGGAAGACCATACCGACCTGGCGACGGACAAGAACGGGGTCGACCCCGGCTCCGTACAGGTTGTTGCCGTCGATGAGTACTTCACCCTCGACGTAGGCGCCGGGAATGACCTCGTGCATACGGTTCAGCGTGCGCAGGAAGGTGGACTTGCCACAACCGCTCGGCCCGATGAAGGCCGTGACGGTGCGGGGTTCGATGGTGAGGCTGATGCCTTCAACGGCCTTGAACTTGCTGTAGTAAACGTTGAGGTCGTTGACTTCGATGCGCTTAGACACTTGTTTCCTTTTGTCTGTACTGCTTGGTCTGTACGGAGGTGACCGGGTCAGCGGCCGAGCTTGGGGGAGAAGATGCGTGCGATCAGGCGTGCGATGAGGTTCAGCGCCATCACGATCAGGATGAGCGTCAATGCGCCCGCCCAGGCCCGCTCGAGGTACGCGTCGACATCGCTGCCGGGGTTCGCGTACTGGTTGAAGACATACACCGGAAGCGACATCATCCGGTCGGAGAAGAGGTCGTAGTTCATGCTCGCGGTGAAGCCGGCGACGATAAGCAGCGGTGCCGTCTCACCGATGACGCGGGCGATGGCGAGCGTGATCCCGGTGGTGATACCGGCAATCGAGGTGGGGATCACAATCTTCAGGATGGTCAGCCACTTCGGCACACCGAGGGCGTAGGACGCTTCGCGCAGTTCGTTGGGAACCAGCTTGAGCATCTCTTCCGAGGAGCGCACCACAACCGGGATCATCAGCAGGGCGAGGGCGACGGAACCACCGAAGCCGAAACGGATACCCGGGTCCTGAAAGATCAGGGAGAAGAAGGCGAAGGCGAAGAGGCCGGCAACGATCGAGGGGATACCGGTCATCACGTCGACGAAGAACGTGATGGCCTTGGCGAGTGTGCCGCGTCCGTACTCGACCAGGTAGACGGCGCTGAGCAGCCCGACCGGGATCGAGATGAGGGCGGCCATCGCGGTGATGAGGAGCGTTCCGGTGATGGCGTGGAGAGCTCCACCGCCCGCTCCGACCACGTTGCGCATCGACTGCGAGAAGAAGTCGATGTCGAAACGGGCGAGGCCGTTGCTGAGCACCGTGTAGAGCAGGGAGATGAGTGGCAGCAGCGCGATCACAAAGGTCGTGATCACGAGCGAGGTCACCAGGCGGTTCTTGGCCTGGCGGATTCCCTCAACGAGGTAGGACAGGACGAACAGAAGGACATCGAAGAGCACCGTGCCGAGCAGGATGGCTGCGACGATGTTGAAGTCGCCACCCATGCTTGCCCGGGTGATGCTGAAGACAACGAGCATAACTGCCCAGCTGCCGCCGAGGATGGCCCACGGTGCCCAGCGGGGCAGGCGCCCCGTGGTCAGCGAATTGGTGATGCCAGTACCCGCCGCGCGGGAAGTGGTGATGGTAGTCACTAGTTCGCTCCTGAGAACGCCTTGCGGCGGTTGACGATCACGCGGGCGATCGAGTTGATGATCAGCGTGATTACGAAGAGGATGAGCCCGGTGGCGATCAGAGCGTTGACGCCGACGCCGTGGGCTTCGGGGAAGTTCAGCGCGATGTTGCCGGCGATTGTCGACGGGTTCGCCGAGCCGGTGAGCACAAAGCTGATCAGGACAGCGGGGGAGAGGACCATTGCGACAACCATGGTTTCACCGAGGGCGCGGCCGAGGCCGAGCATAGCAGCGGAGACGATGCCCGCGCGGCCGAAGGGGATCACGGCCATCTGGATCATTTCGAAGCGGGTAGCTCCGAGGGCGAGGGCGGCTTCCTCGTGCAGGACCGGGGTCTGCAGGAAGATCTCGCGGGACAGCGCGGTAATGATCGGGATGATCATCACGGCGAGCACGATCGCGACGGTGAGGATGGTTTTTCCCGTTCCGGAAACCGGGCCGGAAAAGAGTGGGAACCAGCCGAAGTTGTCGACCAGCCAGGTGTAGAACGGGGTGACTGCCGGTGCGAGGATCTTGATTCCCCAGAGGCCGAAGACAACCGACGGCACCGCGGCGAGCAGGTCGATGACGTAGCCGAGGGCCTGGGCGATGCGGCGCGGGGCGTAGTGCGAGATGAAGAGCGCGATACCGATGGAGATGGGGAAGGCCATCAGCAGGGCGAGGAAGGCAGCCCAGACGGTTCCGAAGGCCAATGGGGCGACGTAGGCCCAGAAGCTGGACGGTGCGCCCTTAAGTTCGGCGGGGTCCGCGGTCAGCGCGGGAATGCTCTGCGCGATGAGGAAGGCTGCAACGGCAGCAAGGGCCACGAGGATGAGGACACCCGCGGTCAATGTGCTGCCGGAGAAGACCCGGTCTGCGCGGCGCATCTTCGCCCGGGGCGGCGCCGTAGTTGTCGACATGTTTTCCTTCAGGCCCATCTTCTGGAAACTACAGGGGAAATTACTTAGAAAAATTTGGGGGGATTGATCCCAGTCTGACGGGCTGGGACACTCGGTGCAATTTGCGCCTGTGTCCCAGCCCGTCAGCGGTGGAGAAGGAGGTTACTTGATTGCTTCGATCGACGCTGCAACACGAGCGGAAAGCTCGGCGGAGATCGGTGCGGCGCCAGCAGCTTCGGCGGCGTCAGCCTGGCCCTGCTCGCTTGCGACGTATCCGATGTATTCCTTGACGAACTGGGCGTCAGTGGCGTCAACGTACTCGTTGCAGGTGATGATGTAGCTCACGAGGACGAGCGGGTATGCGCCGTCTTCGGTGGTGGTGCGGTCGAGGGCGATCGCGATGTCGTTGTCTTCGCGGCCTTCAACTGCGGGGGATGCGTCGACAACCAGTGCGGCGGCCTCAGCGGTGTAGTCAACAAAGTTCTCGCCGACCTTGATCGCGGCGACGCCGAGGCCATCAGCCTTGGACGCGTCGGCGTAACCGATGGTGTTGGTGCCGTTCTTCACAGCTTCGACAACACCGGAGGTGCCCTGTGCTGCTTCGCCACCCGTGTAGGGGAAGGCGTCTTCAGCTTCGGCGTCCCAGACCTCGGGAGCAACCTTGCCGAGGTAGTCGGCGAAGTTCTTGGTTGTGCCCGAGTCGTCCGAGCGGTGCACGGCGGTGATGGTGGCTGCCGGAAGGTCAGCGTCGGGGTTCAAGGCGACGATGGCCGCGTCGTTCCACGTGGTGATCTCGCCCTTGAAGATGTTGGCGATGGTCGCGGCGTCGAGGTTGAGCGCGTCAACACCCTCCACGTTGAAGATCACGGCGATCGGGGAGATGTAGACGGGAAGGTCGATGGCGCCCGTTCCGGGAACGCAGGAACCAAATTCACCGGCGAGCTCGTCGTCGCTGAGGACCGAGTCGGACCCGGCGAACGCAACGCCACCGGCGATGAATGCGGAACGACCGGTGCCGCTGCCGGCGGGGTCGTAGTTGATGGTGACGTCGGGGTTCGCGGTCTGGAACTCCTTGACCCAAGCTTCCTGGGCGCTGCCCTGGGACGAGGCGCCTGAACCGGCGAACGTTCCGGAAAGCGTGCTGGCGCTCTCGGAAGTCTCGTCGGACGGAGCGGCCTCTTCGTTTGCTGCACAAGAGGACAGGAGGAGCGTTGCTGCGACTGCAACGGCAGCGACGCTACCGAAACGAGTGAATCTCACAGTTTTCCCTTCGGGGATACTTTGATTACAGGATTGGGCCGGTGCGACCCAAGGAAAGAATTTATGTGTCGCAGTTGACCAGTTCGCCCCGGCAGGGTGAACGGGAGGTTAACGAGAAGCCAACAATGAAGTGATGTCGGCCTTTCACCGGCCGATGCGGCCAGCGATTGTTATCCGGCGGTCCGGCGGGCCCGGGATGCGGTCGGGAACCGCCCGTGCCGGCGTCGGGTGAGCTGCGCGGTCTCAGGAGCGCAATGCCCGTGCCGCGGTCCCGCGCCGGGAGCTTCTCAGCCGGCGGAGGGGTGGTTTGTCTCGATGGCGACGATGCCGCTGTCCGGGCTTTCCAGCGCGATGTGCAGCACGCTGTAGTCGCCGGGGGAGAGCATCGCGGCCGCGCGCAGTTGCGACGACATGGGGGTTGTGGTGAGCCTGGCGACCTCGGCGACGATGTCGGGAAGAACCGGGCCGTGCGAGCAGAGGATCACGGAGTGCTGTTTGCGCAGGCGCTTGGCAACAACGGCCTGTACATCCGCCTGGCCGAAGTCGTGGGCATCCTGGCTCAGGTCGACAAGGGATTTGACCTTCAGCCCCATCGCTGCCGAGACGGGCGCGACGGTGGCGAGGCAGCGGTCCGCGGTGCTGCTGAAAATTTTGGTGGGGTTGTAGGCGGCGAGGCCGGCCGCGATGCTCACGGCCTGCACGGTACCGCGCTGCTGCAGCGGTCGGGTTGCGTCGGGGCCGTCCCAGCTCTCCGGCGGCACGGCTTTGCCATGGCGAAGCACAATCACCGCGAAGGTGCGGGCGGTGCCGGCTTCGATGCGCGCAGCGAACGTGTCGAGGACCCGCACATCATGCTCGTAGCTGACCCGTTTGCGGGCCTTGGCCAGTGTCATCCACTCGAGTGACGCAATCTCGTCGTTCGGGGTGAAGACCGAGGCCTCCAGCGCAGCATCCGACACTTCTGCCGACCAATAGAACACGGTTTTGTCGCGTCCGGCGGGCAGGGTGTAGTCACTTTGCCCAAGAGGAGCCCCGAGGGTGACCGCGATGCCGGTCTCCTCGAGGATCTCCCGCACCGCGGTCTGCGGAAGGGTTTCGCCCGGATCGAGCTTGCCCTTCGGCAGCGACACGTCTTTTTGTGCGGTGCGGTGTACAAGCAGAACGCGGGGCTGCCCGTCGACGATTCGCCAACAGACGGCACCGGCAGCAAGCACAGGCAAAGTGGCTACCGGTGTCATCGCAATACGCTCGCGCGTCGGCGCAGCATGATCTCCCGCATTAGTACATTCTGCATGTCATCAAGGGGAGCGCCGGACTCGTCGCGCGAATGGCGGGTCCAGGCGCCGGTCTCATCGAGCCACCACGACGAGGTGTTCTCCGACATGGCGAGGTCGAAAAGCGCACCAACCTGCGCAATATGGTCGGCTTCGGTGAGCCGCACGAGGGCCTCGACGCGGCGGTCCAGGTTGCGGTGCATCATGTCGGCGCTGCCGATGAACACCTGCGTGTCGCCGTCGTTGACAAACGAGAACAACCGCGAGTGCTCGAGGTAGCGGCCGAGTACCGAGCGAACACGAATGTTCTCGCTCAGGCCTTCCTGGCCCGGCTTCAGCGAGCACATGCTGCGCACAAAAATGTCGATCGGCACCCCGGCGTTGCTTGCCCGGTAGAGCGCGTCGATGATCGTCTCGTCCACCATCGCGTTCACCTTGATCCGGATGCCCGAGGGCAGGCCGGCACGGGCATTGGCGGCCTCGTTCGCAATGCGCTTGAGCAGGCCCTTGCGCAGGTGGAGCGGGGCGACGAGCAGGCGTTTGAACTTCTTCTCGATGGCGTAGCCGGAGAGCTCGTTGAACAGGCGGGTGAGGTCCTTGCCGACGGTGTCGCTGTCGGTGAGCAGGCCCATGTCCTCATACATCCGGCTGGTCTTCGGGTTGTAGTTACCCGTACCGATGTGGCTGTAGTGCTTGAGGTCGCCGTTCTTCTCCCGGCGCACCACGAGGGCCAGCTTGCAGTGAGTTTTGAGGCCAACAAGGCCGTAGACCACGTGCACACCGGCCTTCTCGAGCTTGCGGGCCCAGCTGATATTCGCGATCTCATCGAAGCGGGCCTTGATCTCGACGAGGGCGAGCACGGCCTTCCCCGACTCAGCGGCCGAGATCAGCGCCTCCACGATGGGGCTGTCACCGCTGGTGCGGTACAGGGTCTGCTTGATGGCCAGCACGTTGGGGTCGGCGGCGGCCTGCTCGAGGAACGTCTGCACACTCGTGGCAAACGACTCATAGGGGTGGTGGAGCAGGATGTCTTTTTTGGTGATCGAGGCGAAGATGTCCGGGTCTTCGGTCGGTTCGCCGGGAAGCAGGCTCACGCTGGTGGTGGGCAGGTGCTTCGGGTACTTGAGGCTCGGCCGGTCGATCTTGGTGATCTCGAACAGGCCGCCGAGGTTCAGCGGTGCCGGGAGGCGGTAGACCTCCTGCTCGGTGATGTCGAGCTCCTGCATGAGCAGGCTCAGCGTCACCGGGTCCATGTCGTCGGTGATCTCCAGGCGGATGGGCGGGCCGAAGCGACGCTTCAGCAGCTCCTTCTCGAGCGCCTGGATGAGGTTCTCCGACTCGTCTTCCTCGATCTGCATGTCCTCGTTGCGGGTGACCCGGAACTCGTGGTGCTCCAGGATCTCCATCCCGGGGAACAGGTCGGGGAGGTGGTTGGAGATGAGGTCCTCGAGCGGGATGAAGCGCAGGCGGCCGGAGCCGTCGTTCGGCAGCTGCACAAATCGCGGCAGAACCGACGGCACCTTGAGGCGCGCGAACTCGACCCGGTTGTTTTTCGGGTTGCGGATGCGGATCGACAGGTTCAGCGACAGTCCCGAGATGTACGGGAACGGGTGCGCCGGGTCCACGGCCAGCGGCATCAGCACGGGGAAGATCTGGCGGGAGAAGATCTCGTCGATACGCACCCGGTCGGCCTCGCCGAGGTCGCTCCAGCTCTCGATGTGGATCCCGGCATCGTCGAGGGCGGGTTTCACCAGGTCACGGAACGCCGCGGCGTGGCGGTCCTGCAGCTCATGCGCCGCGGCGCTGATGTCGGCGAGGGCCTCCTGCGGGCCGCGGCCGATGTTGGTGGGCACGGCGAGTCCGGTAACGATGCGGCGCTTGAGGCCGGCGACACGCACCATAAAAAACTCGTCGAGGTTGCTGGCGAAGATGGCGAGGAAGTTCGCGCGCTCGAGCAGCGGGAGTGCTTCGTCTTCGGCCAGTTCGAGGACCCGGAGGTTGAAGGCGAGCCAGCTCAGTTCGCGGTCGAGGTACCGCTCCGCGGGCAGTGTGCCGTCGTCGACCGTTGTTGTCTCGTCGTCGTAGTCGTCGAGGTAGTCGGCGCCGACAGCGGCGTCACCAAGGTAGGTATCGGAATCCATGGTCCAATAGTGGCACCGCCGGGGCGCCGAACACACTCCTCGGTATGAACGTTGAGCAAACCCACCGCGCGTTGTAAAAGAATTCACCCACTGTTCGGGATGCCGCGGCCCGCCGTGGTGCACGCGCGGGCGCGAGGCTGCGGGGCGCCTACCCCGGCGTAACGACGGCGCCGAGGGATTCGAGCGCGTCGGAGGCGTCCGGCCCCACGGGGATCAACACGCTGCTGTCCGCGCCGGCGGTGTGCAGTTCGAGGATCCTGGCGCGCACCCGCTCAGCAGTACCGACCAGGGCGAGGGTATCGATCCAGCTGTCCGGCATCGCGGCGGCGAAGTCGGCCGGCGACGCGCTCGCCGAGCGCAGCGCCGCAAACTCGGCCGCGAACGGCAACGGTGCGATGTGCGGCGCCCAATCCGGTTCACCGATGGCCTCGAGGGCGCCCCGTGCCAGGGTGCGGGCGGCATCCGCATCGGGGTTGACCACGGCGACGTTGTAGGCGACAAGGTGGTGCGGCCGTGTGGCGTTGATCTGGGATGCCGCAGCGGCCAGGTACTCGGGGGTGACGGGCTCGGCGAGCACGGTGCCGTCGGCAGCCTCGCCGGACAGGGCGAGCGAGCGGGGTCCGCGGACCCCGGCGAGAACCGGCGGCACAAGTTTCGGCGGGCTCGCCAGCTGCACGTTGTCGAGTCGCACGTAGCGACCGCTGACCGTGAGGTTCTCGCCGCGCAGCAGGGCGCGGGTGGCGCGCAGGTGTTCCCCGAGCATGGCCAGCGGGCTCGCCGGCAGCGCCCCGACCTGGCGCATCCAGCCGGACATCCCATGGCCGAGGCCGACCAGGGTGCGGCCGGGGAAAATCTCGGCGAGGCTGGCGATCTCGAGGGTGGCGAACGCGGCATTGCGGGCGGCGGCGGGCAGGATGCCGAGACCAACGGTGATGGTGCTGGTGGCGGCGAGGGCGACGGCGGCCTGGGCGATCCCGCCGCGGAAGAAGCAGTCCTCGACCACCCACAGTTCGTCGAAGCCCAGTTCCTCCGCCCGTTTGGCGAACGGGACGATGTCGCGGGCGCGGAGGTCCCGCGGAAGCATCACACCCACCGACGGCACCACATTCACCCGGGGGATGCTCGACGCGTCGTCGTCCGCTGGTTGTCCGTGCGTTCCCACAGCGGGCTCCTCACTCCTGTTGTGTCCTCCATGATGCCGGGTGGGCCTGCTTCGCCAGCATCCCCGCGCCGGTACGCTGGACGGAGACCACCGAAGGGAATTATGCGCCTGCTGCTCATCCGTCATGGACAAACGCCATCAAACGTGGAGGGACTGCTCGACACCCGCATCCCGGGGCCGGGGCTCACCACACTGGGGCTGCAGCAGGCCATCGCCGTCCCGATCGCCATCGAAGACGAGGCCGTCGACGCGATCTTCGCCTCGGTGCAGGTGCGCACCCAGATCACCGCCGCACCGTTGTCGGCGGACCGTGGCATCGAGGTGATTGTGCGTGAGGGCATCCGCGAAATCTCCTCCGGCAGTTACGAGATGCTCGGAGACCGCGCGTCGATCGACCGGTATCTCGAGGCGATTTACACCTGGGCGGACGGGAACCATAACTACCGCCTTCCCGGGGGCGAAACCGGCGCCGAGATTATGGAACGGTTCGACGCGGTGGTGCGTGAAGCATTCGACGCCGGGTTCACCAACCCCGTCTTTTTCGCCCACGGTGCGGTGATCCGGTTGTGGTCCGGGATCTCCGCCAGCAACCTCGACGTCGAGTACATCAGCGAACATTCGCTCGACAACACCGGCATCGTGATCCTCGAGGGCGACCCTGACAACGGCTGGACGGCGATCAGCTACATGGGTGACGCGCTCGGCGGCCTCGCCCTCGACGACGACCGCTCCGGCCCGGCGGGGGAGCCGCTGGATGCCGCATCCACCTCCAACGACGCTTAGCCGGATGCTGGTGCAGCGGCGGTGAAACGCATCCCGGCCATCGTCCTTGTTCTTCTGGCCATCATCTCGGTGCAGTTCGGCGCCTCCGTCGCCAGGACCCAATTCGAGATCGTTGGGCCCCTCGGCGCCACCTTCCTGCGTCTGGTGTTCGCCGCGCTGATCCTGCTGGTGGTACTGCGCCCGAAAGTGCGGCACTGGCCGGCAAAGTCCTGGCTCGCCGCCGGAGCGCTCGGTGTCGCGCTCGCCGGGATGAACACCATGATCTACCTGGCGTTCGAAACCGTGCCGCTCGGAGTGGCGGTCACGATTGAGTTCCTTGGACCGCTGACGCTCGCACTGGCGCAGACCCGCCGCATCCTCGATGCCCTCTGGGCCCTGCTCGCGCTCGCCGGTGTGCTGCTGCTCGGCCTCGACGGCGGAAACAACGGGTCGATCGCCCTGGTCGGGTTGTTGTTCGCCGCCGGCGCCGGAACATTCTGGGCAATGTACATCCTCGCCAGCGCCCGCGTGGGCAAGGCGATACCGGGCATCGACGGCCTCGCGGTCGGCCTCGCCATCGCCGCTGTGATCAGTGCCCCGCTCGGGTTCGGGCCGGCCTCCGCGGCGGTGGGCAACCCGACGGTGCTCCTTGTTTTTGTGGCGGTCGCGATCCTCTCCAGCGCGATTCCCTACGCGTTCGAGCTGGAGGCGCTCCGCCGCCTGCCGACCCGCGTTTTCGGGATCCTGTCGAGCCTCGGACCCGCCGTCGCGGCGCTCGCCGGGCTGCTTGTGCTCGGCCAGGCCCTGGGTCTCAGCGAGGTGATTGCGTTGGCGTGCGTGACGGTCGCCAGTATCGGGGTGACGGTGGCAACCAGCCGCAACCGCGCACGCCAGGTGACCGCCGGCGGCCCTGGCCTCGAGACCGCGGCGGGAATCGACGGGTCCTGAAGCACGCCGCCGGCCGGGTCAGCGGGCGGGTGCGCGGTACTGGATGTCGATCGAGTCGTCGAGGAATCCCAGCGACCGGTACAGGCGCACCGCGGCGGTATTATCGCCCTCGACGTACAGATGCGCCGTTGTCACGCCGCGTTCGCGCAGGCGGGCGAGCCCGGCTTCGGTGAGCAGGCGGCCGAAGCCCGAACCCTGGCGGTCCGGATCGACACCCACAACGTAGAACTCGCCGGTGTCACCCTCAACCTTCAGCCAGCAGTAGCCGGCGAGTTGGTTGTTGTCCCAAAGCAGCAGGAAGTCGTCGGCGTCGAACCAATCCTCGCCGGTGAGTTCGTCGAGGTCTGCCCGGGTGACGCCGCCCTGCTCGGGGTGGTGGGCGAAAGCGCTGACGTTCAACAGCAGCCAGGCATCCTCATCAATACCGGGGCGGAACGCCGAAAGTGTGGGTGCGGCCGTGGAGGTGTCCGGGCGGGCAGTGCCGACAGCAGCAGCACCGGGTGTATCGCCAGCACCAACTGCACCAACAGCACCGCCAGTATCGGCAGCGAGCGGTGCGCGCAGGTGCAGCAGTTCGCGTACCGCCTCGAGGCCGTGGCTGGCAGCGAGGGCGCGAGCCGCCGGGTGGTCGCCGTGGGCCCAGATCAACAGTTCATCGCTGGTACGGGAGAGCACGGTCTCCAGAAGGGTGGTGCCGAGCCCGCGCCCCCGAGCATCCGGATCGATCACCAATTCGGCCTCGGTGCTCGAAACGAGGGCAACACCGACCTCGTCGATCGCGACGAGATCGCGCGCACCGGTGCGCAGGTCGACAAGGCTCTGGTCGGAAAATGGCGGCTGGCCGTCTGCCGCCCGTGCGCGGGCGATCAGGGGCCGAACGAACGGGGGAAGGGCGAAAGTCCCGCCCTCGGGTGTTGCGCTCACGCGCCGAGCGTACTCAGGCGGTCGGCTTCATCCTCGTGCACGTTGAAGCGGTAACCGACGTTGCGCACGGTTCCGATCAGGGATTCGAGGTCGCCGAGTTTGGCCCGAAGGCGCCGCACGTGCACATCAACGGTTCGGGTGCCCCCGAAGTAGTCGTACCCCCACACCTCGCTGAGCAGCTGCTCGCGGGTGAAAACCCGCGAGGGATGCGTGGCGAAGAATCGCAGCAGCTCGAACTCCTTGAAAGTGAGGTCGAGCGGGCGACCATGCACCTTCGCCGAATAGCTGGCCTCATCGATGACAACACCGGAAGCCTGGATTTTGGAGGACGACTTGTCCTGCACCATCCGGCCGATGACCAGGCGGATGCGGGCATCCACCTCGGCGGGACCCGCGGTCTCGAGGATGACATCGTCGACACCCCAGTCCGCGCTGACGGCGGTGAGGCCGCCCTCGGTGAGCACAAGCATCAACGGGACGTTGAGTCCGGTGGTATTGAGGATCTTGCACAGCGACTTGGCGCTGGCAAGATCCTGGCGACCGTCAACAAAAATCAAATCGCAGGTGGGCGCGCTGATAAGCGATGAAGGCGAAGCAGGAATCTGCCTCGTCTTATGGCTGAGCAACCCCAGTGACGGTAGGACTTCATTGTCGACCGCAGAGGTCAAAATCAACAACTGCGCCACAGGTGTCCCTCCAAGATGCGTAATTGACAGTCTACAAGCGACATAACATGGTCACGTGACGATCAAGTTAGCCAGTGTGGTCCCTGTGTGGGTGTTAGCCGTAATCGGCAGCATCCTGGTTGCGCTTTTCTCGCCCCAGGATGAGTACTTCACCTGGCTGCAAATCGTGTTTGCCTTTGCCACCATATCGACGTTCTGTATTCAGGTGTTCGCACCGAGCAAAGAGGGCCTGGTCCTTCGGATGTTCGCCAGCCTCGGCGGTGCCGTGTTGATCCTGGCGCTGGCCACCGGAATCCTCGGGCTTATCAGCCTGCCGTAGCCGGTCGGCGCAGCATCCAATGATGAGCATTGTGGGCGATGTTCAAACGAAATCGTGACCTAACCGCATAGGATTGGGGGATGCTGCTCGCCCTGGAACTCTTCTATATCGGTCTGCTTGCCCTCGCATCGTTGGGCATCGGCTGGGTGTCTGTCGTTGTGCTGTACAACCTGTACCGGGGCCAGAGGTAGTGCTGGCTCGCGCCGCTTCGCACTGCCGCTGCACCGTCCGGTTCGCCGTTGAACCGCGATCGGGATGCGCCCGATGATCGACCTCGACGCGAAACTCCCCCCGGAACTTGTGCCTTTGTCCTGGCTTCTCGGGGTCTGGGAGGGCACCGGGGTAGTGAATTACAAGGTTGGCGAAGACGTCCTCAACCAGGAGTTCGGCCAGCGCCTCTCGTTCAGCCACGACGGACTTCCGTACCTGAACTACACCTCGTACACCTGGCTGCTCGATGACGAGCTGACGCCGCTGGTGACGGAGACCGGGTATTGGCGCCTCAGCCGCCCGGCCGCCGCGGGGGATCCCGGGCCAGGCATGCTGCCCGCCACCGGGGTATCGCCCTACCCGACCACCGAGTCGGTCGAATCGCTCCGCAACGACGAGGGCGGCTTCGATATCGAGGTCACCCTTGTGCACCCCGGCGGCATCAACGAGCTCTACCTCGGCCAGGTAAAAGGCCCACGTATCGATTTGGCAACGGATGCCGTGATGCGCACGATGATGGCAAAAGAGTACTCGGCCGCCACCCGGCTGTACGGTCTTGTTGAAGGCCACCTGCTCTGGGCGTGGGACATCGCCGCGCTCGGCCAGGACCTCCGCACCCACTCCTCCGGAAGGCTTGCCCGTGTCGACTGACCAGGTCCAGATTGACCCGTTCGAGGCCCTCGCCGGCGCGATCGGCTCCCCGCCCCAGCACTACGGCAACCCGCTGCACGAGCAGCGCCTTCTTGCCGAGGGGGTCGCGGTGGTCGACCTGTCGCACCGCGCCGTGCTCACCATCACCGGCCCAGACCGCCTCACCTGGCTGGACTCCGTCACCTCGCAGGCGCTTTCGCGCCTGCAGCCGGGGGACTCGGCCGAGACCCTGCTGCTCGACCCGAGCGGCCGACTCGAATACGCCGTCCGAGTCTTCGACGACGGCGTGAGCGCCTGGCTCCTGCTCGAAGAAGAAGCCGCGGCGCCACTGCACAAATGGCTCGACCGGATGCGTTTTATGCTGCGCGTCGAGGTCGCCGACCGCACCGCCGAATTCGCCACCATCGGAACCCTCGGCACCCCCAACCTTGCCCCGGCCAGCCCGAACGGGGTGCCGCTGGCCTGGCGGGACCCGTGGGTCGCCGTCACCGCCGGCGGGCACCAGTACGCCCAGACAGCTGAGCATCCCGCCGCGCACTGGACCTACACCGAGATCCTGGTCGAACGGGATCGCCTTGCCGAAGCGGCAGCACTGCCTGCCGCCGGAACCCTCGCCCTCGAGGCGCTGCGCATCGCCGCCTGGCGCCCGCGGCAGGCTACCGAGTCCGACGAGCGCACCATCCCGCACGAACTCGACTGGCTGCGCAGCGCCGTGCACCTGAACAAGGGCTGCTACCGCGGACAGGAGACCGTCGCGAAGGTACACAACCTCGGTCACCCGCCGCGCCGCCTTGTGCTGCTGCACCTCGACGGCTCCGAAGGGGTGCTGCCCGTGCACGGCGACCCGGTCGTTACGATCCAGCAGGTGCTCGCAGCGACCGATCCTGTTGCGGATGCTGCCAGCCTCGGCTCTGCCCTGCGCGAGTCAGACGCCTCCCCGGCGGAGCTGGTGCCCACCGAAAAAGAAGTTGGCCGCATTACCTCGTCCGCCCTGCACTACGAGCTCGGGCCGATCGCCCTCGCCGTGGTCAAGCGCTCAACAGACCCGATGGCGAACCTCGTGGTGAACTCCGCCGACGTGGCCATCGCCGCCGCGCAGGAAATCATCGTGCCGACAGACGCGGGGGCTGAGGCGAACGTGCCCCGCCTTCCCCGCCTTGGCGCGGTCAAACGCTGAAGTGAGCGCCGGTAACCCCGGCGAGCCCGCCGGTACACCGAAGCCCGCCCGCGCATCGGCCGCGGCATTGCGCCGCTTCGAACGGAGGATGCGGCTGCGCCTCGACCTCAAGGTTGCGGTCACCCGCTCGGTCTCCTCGGTGCCCGCTGCCCTGCAGATGGTGGTCGGCGCCGTGGCCGGTTACTCGTTCTCCCATTTTGTGCTCGGCCACCCGGTGCCGCTGCTGTCGATGACCGTGGTCATCGCCTCCCTCGGATTTGCCCGGGATGCCCGTCCCCGCCGGGTACTCGACAACGTCATCGGGATCACCATCGGCATCCTGTTTAGCGAGGTTCTTTTCACCTTCCTGGGCAGCGGCGTCTGGCAGCTCGCGCTTATCCTCTTCCTCACCCTCGTTGTCGCCCGCTTCTCTTCACCCAGTGCCGCGTTCGCCGCGGCTGCCGGGGTGCAGTCGCTGTTGGTTATGCTGCTGCCGAACCCCGACGGCGGTGTGCTCACCCGCAGCATCGACGGCCTGGTTGGTGGCATCGTCGCCCTGCTGGTCACGGCACTGGTGCCCCGGGATCCGCGCGGCATCGCCCGCCGGGACGCGAAACGCCTCGCCTCCGCCCTCGGGGAATCCCTCGATGCGCTGCTTTCCGGACTGCGCCACGCGGACGAAGCGGCCGCGATCCTCGCCGTCGAACGCCTGCGCCGTACCCAGGTCCTGGTCGACGACTGGACCGCCTCGCTCGATTCCGCGCTGTCCATCTCGCGGATCTCTCCCTTCCTGCGCCGCCACCTTTCGGCGCTGCGCCACCAGCGCCGCGTGCTGACGGGCTTCGACTTCGCCGCCCGGCACCTGCGTGTGCTCGCGCGACGGGTCACATTCCTGCTCCGCGACGGGCAGCGCCGTCCGGAACTGGCCGCGCTGCTCGGCCCGATCGCCGCGTCCATCGTGCTGCTCGGCGACAGCGTCGAGAACATCGACAAGGCGGAAGAAGCGGCAACCCTGCTCGAGCAGGTGGTGGTGAAGCTCAGCCCGGAACTTGCACTGGGGGATGCTCCGATGACGGAGTCCGTGATTGTGCTGCTGATCCGACCGCTGGTTGTCGACCTGCTCGTAGCGAGCGGGCGCAGCCCCGAGTACGCCCGCGCCCTACTGCCGGACGTCTGACCCGAGCGCGCGGAGTGGCGTGCGCTGCTCATTCGACCAGTGGGGAACGTCCGGGTCAGCGCGCAGGTAGCTGCCTCGCGGAGTAAAAAAGAGTTACACAGGCCAGCGTGTGGTGGTGAGGCACGGGGCGGTACCCACCGCATCGCCGGCCAGGCACGAACCGTCTACCAGCGTTCGCTCGCCCACAGGTTCGTCGAGGGTCACCACAACAGGCACCGGGTTATTCCCCTGGCAGTTGCCGCCGGCGTCACCGAATGGTTCAACGTCGATGTGGATCACAATCTGGTGTGGTTCATAGCTGACCACGGGAGGGAGGGTGTTCCCGGTGACACCCGAAGAACAGGCGAGGCGGGTTACTTCCACCTCGATCTCCGTACTCGTGTTGTCCACGCTCGCGGGAGTGCCGATCTGCCAGGTTGCCGTATCCCCGACCGGCTGACCAACAACTCCTACCGGATCGCTCGGGCCTTCCATCGCAACCGGCTGGCATGCCGACACGGCAAATGCGACCCCGAGCGCGAGAACAAGACCTACGGCACTACGACGACGGCTCATGCCTCCATACTGGCGAACTCGGCACGCAGCTACCGCATTCGCCGAACCTTGGTACCGGAACGTTGTCCCAGTCGTGCTCGGCCGCGCCCGGGAGCTAGGGCGGGCTGATCGTGCAGTCCGGTCCGGGGAAGACCAGGGACTCGTGCCCGTCGTCGAATTTCACCAGATAGGGCGGCCCGCCACTCGGTCCCCGCACCTCTTCGATCTCACCGTGGCGGTCGGGGGATCCGACCGTTTTCCCGTGGATGACAACCTTCTCGCCAACTGCTGCCTGCATTGTGATCACCTCGTCGCCATCGTACGACCGGCGGGCGGTGTGGAAAAGCATCCCGGGCAATGGGATTTCGACATGCGTTCGTCGCGGTCCGGCGGAGCCGCGACCTGCCACTCATACATCGCAGCGATCGAAGAAGAAAGCCCCCGGCGATGTCGGCCCCGGTGCATCCGAACGGGTTCCTCGCGCGGAAGTACTGGGAAAGACACTTTTACCCCAGGAGGACGCAATGCATAAAAGATTGTCCGCCGGCATCGTCGCCGGATCCCTCACGGCTCTCGGCCTGGCCGCGCTTGGCGCGAGCCCGGCTCTCGCCATCTCACCGACCTCGGCCGACCTGTACGTGCTGCACGCCGTGCCCGGTGCAACCGTAGACGTGTACGTCGACGGCGAACGCACGCTCGATGACTTCGCACCCGGTACCCTCGCCGGGCCACTCGATCTCCCGGCCGACAGCTATGAGGTGGCCATCACCGCATCGGATGCTGCGGACGACAGCGCTCCGATCATTGGTCCGATCGACCTCGATCTGGCAGCCGGGACAAGCTACACCGCGGTGGCGCACCTCGGTGCAAGTGGTACGCCCACGGCGACGCTTTTCACCAATGACCTCGCCCAGACCGCCGCGGGCCAGGGTCGGCTGACCGTCCGCCATGTTGCGGCGGCACCCGCCGTCGACGTGTTGGCCGGAGGCAGCGCTGTTGTCACAAACCTGTCGAACCCCAACGAGGCGAAGCTCGACCTCGCGGCGGGAACCGTCTCGGCTACCGTTGCGGCGACCGGAACGACCGCCCCGGTGATCGGCCCGGCCGACGTCGCGATCCAGGACGGTGTCAACACGATTGTCTACGCCTGGGGCAGCCTCGCCGATGGCAACCTGGCCCTCGCGGTGCAGACCATCGACGGCCTGCAGAGCGCGCCGAGCGGTATCCCCGCCGGTGAGGCAGGCCTCGCTGCCGACGTGGAGACCACTCCCTTCGTGGCGGGCGGATTCGCCCTGCTCGTAGCATTCGGACTGGCAGTTGCACTGATCGCTCGCAAAGGCCAGCACAATTAACCACCCACACCCCGGGAGCGCTGCCCGGGCAGGACTCCTTGTCGGATGCCTGGCAGCGCTCCTGCTCAGCGGATGCTCCGCGACCCCCGTCGCAGAGCATCCGCTCGCGCCTGTCCCCGAAACGGCGCACACGTCACCGCCGGCGTCCGCCATCGCCGTTCCCGCGGTGCCAACCCGGGGCACCGAACTTGCTCCGGCGGCCGACGTCGTTTTCCCCGTGAGGGTCGAGGTTCCCGAGGCCGGTATCGACGTCGAGGTCGAGCCGGTCGGGGTGGTTGATTCCGGCGAGATGCAGCTTCCCGCCGATACGGAGGTGGCCGGCTGGTATGAATACGGTCCAGTGCCGTCGAGTCCGGCCGGGACAACGATCCTCGCGGCCCATGTTGACTCGCTCACCTACGGCCTCGGCCCATTCTCGAAACTCAAAGACCTCGGCGCCGGTGCCGCGGTACTCGTGACGACGTCAGACGGGGCGATCCACCGGTACACGATCGCGACGATCGACCGCGTCGCAAAGACGGACATCTCCCTCAACGCCGTGTTCGACCGGGTCGGCACACCACAGCTCGTGATGATCACCTGCGGGGGCCGGTTCGACCATAAGACCCGCCATTATCTCGACAATGTGCTGGTCACGGCGATGCCGGCCACCCCGTAGCTGGCAGCGGTCAGGCAGGCGGCGGGGGCTGCGCGGCCTGGACCCGGCCCGCGCTCGCAACCCGAGTGCGTACCGCTGTCGCCGCGCACAGCAGCACAACGGCGGCTCCGATCCAGATCTGCAGGCCGAGGTGCTCACCGACGATGAGCGCTGACCAGGCGATCGTGAACACCGGCTGAACCAGTTGGATTTGGCTGACGACAGCAATCGGACCGATAGCGAGCCCGCGATACCAGCTGAAGAACCCGAGGAACATGCTGATGAATCCGAGGTACCCGAACGAGAGCCAGGCAGCGCCGGAGGCATCGGGCCACTCGCCGCCGAGACCCGCGAGGGCCAGGGCCAGCATCACCGGCAGGGCTAGGACGAGTGCCCAGCAGATGGTCTGCCACGATCCGATCTCGCGGGACAGCAGTGCACCTTCTGCGTAGCCGATCGCCGCGCACACTACCGCCGCAACTAGCAGCAGGTCTGCCGGGTGCAACGAGGCCACGCCGCCACCGGAGATGACGATGAAGCCGATAACTGCAATCACCCCGGCGGCGCTGGCAATCCAGAACGCGCGCGACGGTCGCTCCTTCGCTCGGATGACAGCGGCCACCGCGGTTGCTGCGGGAAGCAAGCCGATGACCACGGCACTGTGGGCGGCCGGAACGGTCTGCATCGCGACGGAGGTGAGCAGCGGGAACCCGGCGATCACCCCACCGCCCACCACCACAAGGCGCAGCCATTGCCCGGCCCGCGGGCGACGCTGGCGGGTGACGCCAAGCACGATGATGGCGAGGGCGGCAGCAACCACGGCCCGGCCCGCACCCACAAAGAGCGGATCCAGTTCCCCGACGGCGATCCGGGTTAGCGGCAGGGTGAACGAGAAGGCCAACACGCCGAGGAATCCGAACAGGATTCCGGCGCCCCCGGCACGTTGCGGCTGCCGCGCAGGGGTGGAAGTTTCGGAAGGAACAATGGGTAGCGCTGGCGGCACGAGCACGATAGCGCTATTGTCAGGGTTCATGAATCAGGATAGCAGTAGGGAGCTCGTGGTGTCATCGGGGGAGGCAGCATCCGCCGCGATTGAACGGAGGCTTCGCGAGTTCGTGGCACGCACGGTTGCCGGGGAGAAGCTGCCGTCGACCCGCACCCTGGTCGCCGACCACTCCGCGAGCCCCCTGACCGTCCAGCGTGTAGTGCAGCGACTGGCTCGGGAAGGGCTCGTCGAGACCCGGCCGGGCGCCGGCAACTTCGTTGCGCGGCCGCGGGCGACCCGGCAGGCCGACTTCGGCTGGCAGACGACCGCCCTCGGCGCCGCCCGGTCTGGCGCGGAGTCCATCGCGGAGCTTCTCGCCCCTGCCAGCCCCGGCGCGATCGCGATGAGTTCGGGATACCCCTCCGACGAGCTCCTCCCGGTGCGGCTCGTGCGTTCCGCCATTGTGCGGGCGTCCCGCAGTGCGGCCGTCTTCGACCGAGCGCCGTTGGCCGGGCTCCCGGAACTGCGCACCTGGTTCGCCTCCGAACTCGCGCCGGTAGGCTCGTTCGCGACGGTGCCCGTCGCCGATGACGATGTGGTGGTGATGCCCGGCGGGCAGAGCGCCCTGGCCGCGATCTTCCGCTCGCTCGCCTCCCCGGGTGACGCGGTGGTTATGGAATCCCCGACCTATTGGGGTGCGATGGCGGCCGCCCGGCACGCCGGCCTTCGGATCGTGCCCATCGCCCGCGGTGCGACGGCCCCGTCGGCTGCCGATCTCGACGACGCGATCGGCTCGAGCGGCGCACGATTGTTTTACGCGCAGCCCAACTTCGCCAACCCGACCGGGGCGCAGTGGAGTGCTGCCGAGCGCAGCGAGATCCTCGCCGTGGTCCGGGCGCGCGGGACCTACCTTGTCGAAGACGACTGGGCCCACGACTTCGGTATCGACACCGACATCTCCACGCTCGCCGCCGAGGACGAGGATGGCCATGTCGTCTACATCCGCTCGCTGTCAAAGAGCGTCTCGCCCTCCATCCGGGTTGGCGCGGTTGTCGCGCGGGGGCCGGCGCTCGCCCGCATCCAGGTCGATCGCACGGTCGACGACCTCTACGTCAGTGGGATGTTGCAGGCTGTGGCGCTCGACGTGGTGACCGATCCGCTCTGGCGCAGCCACACCGCGCGGCTGCGCAGCCAGCTCCGCTCCCGGCGTGATGAGCTCGCCCGCCAGGTTCGGGCCCACCTCGGGCCGGACGCGCTGTCCTTCATTCCGGCCGGCGGATTGAACCTCTGGGTACGGCTGCCGGACGGCACTGACCCGCGCGTTTTCACCCGTCGCGCCCGCGACCAGGGCGTACTGGTCACGCCGGGCACCGAGTGGTTTCCCGCGGAACCCACGGGCTCGTTCATCCGGCTCAACTATTCGGGTGCCCGTCCCGAGCGTTTCGAGGGCGCTGTGCAGGTTCTCGCCGGGCTGCTCGAGTGAAACGACGTCCCTGATGCGACGTCCCCGTGCGACGCGCCTGGTCGGGCACGTGAGGGATGATGTCCCGTCGGGTTACAGCGGCGCGACGGCCGCCCAGTCGAGGGTGAGTTCACCGAGGCGCCAGCGGCTGCGGGTGCCGCGTACCGGCCAGCCGGCCGCCCGCAGGCCCTCGACGCTCGCGATCCAGCGCTGCGACGGCCCATAGGTTGACAGGGGCGCGTGGGTGGCCCACTGCAGGTCGAGGGCGAGTAGCAGTGCATGGATACGTTCGCCGGGGACGTTGCGATGGATCAACACCTTCGGCAGCCGCTCCGCGACGATCGACGGCTTCTCGAGGCTCGCGAGGTGCAGGCTGATCGTGAAACTCTGCGGACCCTCCGCGGTGACATCCACCCAACTGCCAACACGGCCGATCTCGTTGCAAGTGCCCTCGATCAGCACCCCGTTCGGCTGCAGCCGGGCCACCATGCGGTCCCAGGACGCGGCGACTTCGGATTCGTTGTACTGCCGCAGCACATTGAACGCCCGGATCACCGTCGCGCGGCGGCTGCCGGGAAGCGGGACCTCGAAACCGCCGAGCACAAAACTCACCCCCGGCTTCGCCGAGAGGGAGGCGAGCCGCACCCGTTCCGGTTCGATCTCGATACCGATCACCTCGACGTCTGGTCGGGTCTTCGACAGGCGGGTGTGTAGTTCGAGGGGAGTGGTGGCGCTCGCACCGTAACCCAGGTCGACCACCAGCGGGTCGGCGGCCTGGCGAAGAACCGGCAGCGTGGCGATCCAGCGGTCGACGCGGCGCAGGCGGTTCGTGCCCGTTGTTCCCCGTGTCACCCGCCCCAAGACCATGGGTCAATTATCCCCGCCCGCCGGGATCGCCGAGACCGTGACCGTTGCGGTTTCCCTGCGCCGCAGCATCCACCGGCCCGGTTTTGGGGGAGGTGCTGAGCCCTAAACTGTTTGCATGACTTACACGCTGATTCTCTTACGCCACGGCAACTCGGACTGGAACCAGAAGAACCTGTTCACGGGGTGGGTGGACGTGCGCCTGAGCGAGCAGGGTGTTGCTGAAGCCACCCGCGCCGGCGAGTTGCTGGCCGAGTCCGGCCTCAAGCCCGACGTGCTCTACACCAGCGTGCTCACGCGCGCCATCCAGACCGCGAACATCGCGCTGGAGACCGCCGACCGCCTGTGGATCCCAGTGAAGCGATCCTGGCGCCTGAACGAGCGCCACTACGGCGAACTCCAGGGCAAGGACAAGGCGCAGACCCTCGCCGAGTTCGGCCAGGAGAAATTTATGCTCTGGCGCCGCAGCTTCGACGTGCCGCCGCCCGTGCTGGACGATGACGCTGAATTCAGCCAGGCTCACGACGAGCGCTACAAGGACCTTCCCGACGCCGACCTTCCCCGCACCGAGTCGCTGAAGCTGGTTATCGACCGGATGCTGCCGTACTGGGAGTCCGACATCAAGGTGGACCTCACCGAGGGCAAAACGGTCTTGGTGACCGCGCACGGCAACTCGCTGCGCGCCCTGGTCAAGCACCTCGACGGTATCGGTGACGACGAGATCTCCGAACTGAACATCCCGACCGGTATCCCGCTGGTCTACGAACTCGACGACAACTTCGTGCCGACGAAGCCCGCCGTCTACCTTGACCCCGAAGCTGCCGCCGCCGGCGCCGCAGCGGTCGCCGCGCAGGGCAAGAAGTAGAACTTCTCCGCGACGCCTGGTCACCCGGGCGTTGAGCGCAAAAGACCGGCCCGCGATTCGCGAGCCGGTCTTTTGTGTTGGTTCAGATGGTGCTGGTTAGGCCGAGGCCGGGGCCCAGTCGCCGGTCGCCAGGTACTGGACCTTTTTGGCGATGGAGACGGCGTGGTCGGCGAAACGCTCGTGGTAGCGCGAGGCGAGGGTGGCGTCCACCGTGTCAACGGCTGCACCCTTCCAGGTCTCGCCGAGGACCTTGTCGAACACGCTGAGGTGCAGCGCGTCGATGCGGTCGTCGTCGTTTCGGATTTCCTCGGCCAGGCGGACATCCTCGGTGGTGAGCAGCTCGACGAGTTTGCGCGCGATGGCGACGTCGAGCGCACCCAGTTCGCTGAAGGTGCCGCGCAGGCTCTTCGGCACAACCTTGTCGGGGAAACGGTAGCGGGCCAGCTGCGCGATGTGCTCGGCCATGTCACCCATACGCTCCAGCGACGCGGAGATGCGCAGGGCGCTCACCACGATGCGCAGGTCGCGGGCGACCGGCTGCTGGCGGGCGAGGATGTTGATCGCGAGCTCGTCGAGCTCCTGCGCCGCGGAGTCGATCTTGTCGTCGTCGGCGATGACCTGTTCGGCCAGCGACACATTCGACTCGTTGAATGCCCGGGTCGCGTTCTCGATGGAAGCTGCGACCAGGGTCGCAATTTCGACGAGACGCTCTTGTACTTCTTGGAGCTCCTGCTGGAATACTTCGCGCATCGTGTGTTGTCCCTTTCGCCGCGGGTATGACGATTCCCGCACAGTTGAGGCCACACTGCCTGTGCCGGGTTAACGGTGGGTGGATTCGCACTGAACAATGCCCGACGTGACGGGCCACAGTCGGCGCGCGCCCAGCCCAACCTCAAGTGTTAACTAATCTAGTGCCTATGGACTCAGCACTGCTGGTGCCCTTGTCACTGGCCTTCGGGGTTCTGGTGGGCGGGGGCATCGTATTGATCGTGGTGCTCGCTGCACGGCGCGGGCAACGGGCGATGGCTGTGGCGAACTCGGTTGTACCCGACGGTGTCGACCAGATCATCGACGTTCTGGACTCGGCCGGCGTGGTGCTGGATCCCTCGAATACCGTGCTCAAAGCATCCCCGGGCGCCGTGGCATTCGGCCTTGTTTCCAACCATGGGCTTGCGCATCCGGAATTAGCTGATCTCGTTGACCGCGTCCGGCGTTTCGGCGATCCGATCAACCACAACCTCACCATCGCCCGCGGGCCCTTCGGTGCCGCCCAGATCCACCTGTCGGTGCGGGTGGCGCGCCTCGGCGCCCGCTACGTGCTGCTGCTCGCCGAAGACCGCACCGAGAGTTTTCGGCTCGACGAAGTTCGGCGGGACTTCATCGCCAACATCAGCCACGAGCTGAAAACACCGATCGGTGCCGTCGGCCTTCTTGCCGAGGCCCTCGTCAGTGCCTCGGAGGAACCGGTGCAGGTGCGGCGCTTCGCCAGCCGCCTCACGGTGGAATCCCAGCGCCTCGGCCGCATCACCCAGGAGATCATCGAACTCTCCCGGCTGCAGGCCGCTGACGCCCTCGCACACCCCTCCCGGGTCATCGTGGACAACGTCGTGGCCAACGCCATCGACCAGAACCGGGTCGCGGCGGAGTCGAGCCGGATCGCGATCATCGTGGGGAAAGCGTCCGGGGCCGAAGTACTCGGGGACGAGACCCTGCTCGGGGTGGCCCTGCATAATCTCATCGCCAACGCGATCCAGTACTCGCCGGACGGCTCCCGCATCGGGATCGGAATCAGCAATGTCGACGGGGTTGTTGAGATTGCGGTGACCGACCAGGGCGTCGGAATCCACGAAGAGGACCGCGAGCGGGTGTTCGAACGGTTCTTCCGCGTCGATCCCGCCCGCAGCCGCAACACCGGTGGAAGCGGCCTCGGCCTCGCCATCGTCAAACACGTTGTACAGAACCACGGCGGCGACATTCGTCTCTGGTCCCAACCGGGCAAAGGTTCGACGTTCACCATCAGACTGCCCGAGGCGCCAGACGCCTCTGGCGCCAGCTCGGGAGTAGACCTGTGACCAGAATCCTGATCGTCGAAGACGAATCATCCTTGAGCGAGCCGCTCGCCTTCCTGCTGGAGCGTGAGGGGTACGAAACCACCATCGCCCCCGACGGTGTCACCGCGGTCGCCGAATTCGAACGCAACGGCAGCGACCTCGTGCTGCTCGACCTGATGCTGCCCGGCCTGCCGGGCACCGAGGTGTGCCGGGAGATCCGGTCGCGGTCCTCGGTGCCGATCATCATGCTGACGGCCAAGGACAGCGAGGTCGACATCGTGGTGGGGCTGGAGCTCGGCGCGGACGACTACGTCACCAAGCCGTACTCCACCCGCGAACTGCTCGCGCGGATCCGCGCCATCCTGCGGCGTCGGATCGAGGACGACGACGTTCGTGAACTGGTGCTCGAGGCCGGCGTGGTGCGGATGGACGTCGAACGCCACACCGTCTCGGTGGGCGGCAAGGAGACAGCCATGCCGCTGAAGGAGTTCGAACTGCTCGAGCTGCTGCTGCGCAACTCCGGGCGGGTCCTGACCCGCGGCCAGCTGATCGACCGGGTGTGGGGTGCCGACTACTTCGGCGACACCAAAACGCTCGACGTGCACATCAAGCGCATTCGCTCGAAGATCGAGGACGTCCCCTCCGAGCCCACGATGCTGGTCACCGTGCGCGGCCTCGGCTACCGTTTCGAGGCCTGAGAACCGCGCCACGCTGCCCGGCCGGGGATTCGGCCGGGCAGCGCCGGTTTCCCGGCGGAATAACAAAAGCGCTGCCCGTCATCCTTCGATGTCGGGCAGCGCTTTGTAGTTGCTCTGGGGTTTAGTCAGCCTCGGGCGTTTCCGTCGGCTCCGGGGTGGAGGTCGAGGTCGGGGTGGACGTCGGGTCCGGTGTCGCGGTGATGCGCGGCTCGGACGTGGGAACGTCGGTCGGTACGAGGTCGCCGTAGCCGGGCAGCGAACCATCGAGAACGGGAACCATGATGGTTTTGCCCTCGACGTCGCCGTACTGCACAAAGATCGGCATCAACGAGCCGAGCGCGACATTCGCCTCGTCGAGAACGAGTTCGGGGGAGTCCCCGCCGTTGCCGAACGAGATCGACTGGCCGGCGGGAACCTCGATGGTCTCGCTGGACCGGGCGTTGTCACCGTCGTAGTCGTACTGCAGCTTCACCGTGGCCGACTTCTCGCCGGAGTTCAGCACGTACATCACCAGGTTGACGGTCTCGCCGTCCGAGGTGATCGCCATTGCATTGCGCACCTTGATGTCGCCGACGGTTGTACTCGTGCCGTCGCTGGCGTCATAGGGAATCTGGGTGGCAACCGTGCTGATAAAAGCACAACCGGTCGATCCGAGAAGGACCCCCGCAGCTATTACTGCGGAAACCGCGATACGTGATCTCACAGGATCCTCCAAAACACACCAAAACCGAAAAACAGTCGTCACCACAGCCTACAGATTGCACGGCCCGGTGCGAGGTAAGGCAGTCCTTAGCTGGGAGTTGCGTGATAAAATTGAGACCTCCCGAAGGGAATCGCGGTCATGATTTTTGAGGTTGGCGAAACCGTTGTTTACCCGCACCACGGCGCGGTCACAATCATCGAGATCAAGCACAGGCTGATCCGCGGCGAGGAACGGATGTACCTCAAGCTCGCCGTCGCCGACGGTGACCTCGTGATCGAGGTGCCCGCCGACAACGTCGATCTTGTCGGCGTGCGCGACGTGATCGGCCCGGAGGGGCTTGACGCCGTCTTCGACGTCCTGCGTGCCCCCGACATCGACGAGC
>Ga0247735_1000148_pt1 | contig 31994 bp, 37 predicted proteins | sample UWRJL178409R2_FD_180934 | JGI IMG/M metagenome (GOLD analysis project Ga0247735, IMG submission 180934) | Plant litter microbial communities from Arlington Agricultural Research Station in Wisconsin, United States - UWRJ-L178-409R-2 | ecosystem: Environmental > Terrestrial > Plant litter >... | reverse complement strand
AATAAGAAGAGAATCTAGAAAGGATGTAGTGGTCGTTGGCGCGTGGATGCCGGGGCTTATGCGTTCATCCCGAAAATGCCAACAGCTTGACGGGAGTGGTCCCGCCGACTCCCTGAGAGTCGGGCGGATGATCCCCATTATTCACAGGCTGTGCATGGAACCACGGGGTGTTGATGCGATTGTGGGAAAGTCCCGACTTTTCCACGGATGGCGATCGCTTTGCGTGGGAGGAAAGTTGCGCTAGCGATTTTCCGGATGTTCTCCACAGTTCCATCCCCACGCCGCGGAATCGCCTGATGCGGCTGCACCTCCACCTCTTGTCGGATTCCACCGGCGAGACGCTCGAGAATATCGCCAAGGCAGCGCTTGCCCAATATGACGATGTCGAGACGATCCGCCATTTCTGGCCGATGGTCCGCACCGAGGCGCATCTTGAGCGCATCCTACAGGAAATCGCGCAGAACCCCGGGCTGGTGGTTTTCACCTTGGTCAACAGTGCGACGCGCCGGACCCTGGAAACGCGATGCCGCGCGCTTGGCCTTCCCGCGGTCGCCCCGCTCGACCCGGTGACTGACGCGCTGTCGAGCCTGCTCGGCCAACAGGCAAAGGCCAGGCCGGGCCGCCAGCATGTGCTCGACGCGGCCTATTTTGCGCGAGTCGATGCGATCCAGTTTACCATGGCGCATGACGACGGGATCAACTGGGAGGATTGGGAGGAGGCGGACATCCTGCTCGCGGGTGTGTCGCGCTCGTCCAAGACGCCGACGTCGATCTATCTCGCCAATCGCGGGTTCAAGACCGCCAATATCCCCATCGTGGTCGAAAGCCCGCCGCCGGTGGAGCTTTATTCGCTGAAGCATCCCCTGGTTGTCGGACTGACCACCAGTGCCGACCGGCTGATCCAGGTTCGGCGCAACCGCCTGCTTTCGCTCAACCAGGCACCGGAGACAGCCTATGTCGACCAGGAAGCGGTGACGCGGGAAGTCGCTTATGCCCGGCGTATGTTTGCCGACAATGGCTGGCCGGTAATCGACGTCACCCGGCGCTCGATCGAGGAAACCGCCGCTGCGATCGTGCAGTTGGTGAACGAACGGGATTCGGCATGAAACTGGTATTGGCGTCAAAAAGCGCGTCGCGTCGCGCCATGCTGACGGCCGCCGGCGTCCCGTTCGAGGCGGTGTCGGCCAATGTCGATGAAGAGTCGGCCAAGGCGGCTATGCGCGCCGAGGGTATCGCACCGCGCGACCTGGCGGACAAGTTGGCAGAGCTGAAGGCGCTGCGCGTGTCGCACCGCGAGCCTGAAGCGCTGGTGCTGGGGAGCGATTCAGTCGTCGCGCTCGAGGACGGGTCGACCCTCGACAAGCCGGCCGATCGCGCTGAAGCGGCCGACCATCTTCGCCGCATGTCGGGCAAACGGCATGAACTGATCAGCGCCGCGGTAATGGCCGTCGACGGACGCCCGGTCTGGCGCGTGGTCGACCGGGCGAAGATGTTCGTACGTGCACTCTCGGACGGCTTTATCGAGAGCTACCTCGATGCGGAATGGCCTGAGATCTCGGGCTGTGTCGGTTGCTACCGGATCGAGGGACCGGGTGCGCAATTGTTCAGTCGAATTGAGGGGAGTCAGTTCACCGTGCTGGGCCTGCCCTTGTTGCCGGTGCTTGATTATCTGCGGGTCCGGGGAGTGTTGACCTCATGACGTCAGTATATGCCGAAGTGATCGGAGATCCGATCAAGCACAGCAAATCGCCACTGATCCACCGCTTCTGGATCGACGCGCTGGGGCTGGATGCGGACTATCGCGCCCATCATGTGACGCCCGACCGCCTCGCTGCCTATTTCGAGGCACGCCATGCCGATCCGGCTTGGCGCGGGTGCAACATCACCTTGCCGCATAAGGAGGAGGCCCTCGATCTGGTCGAGGATCGCGGCGGTGTGCGGCGGACAATCGGTGCGATCAACCTCGCGATGCGCGCCGAGGATGGGGCGCTGATTGGCACCAATACCGATGCCGCGGGATTCTATGCACCGATATCCGAGGTGCCACTGGCCGGCGCACCGATCGTGGTGATCGGCGCGGGCGGTGCGGCGCGCGCCATCCTGTTCGCCCTGTCGCGGATCGGCGTAGGAGAGGTGACGGTTCTCAACCGCAACGTGTTGAAGGCCGCAGCGTTGCTGTCGACCTTTGGGCTGAAGGGCAAGGCACTGCCGCTCAGCGCGCCGCTGCCGGCGGCAGCGTTGCTGGTCAATACCAGCTCTCTTGGCATGGCTGGCCAGCCATCCCTCGAGCTTGACTTGTCTCCGCTGCCTGATGATGCGGTGGTCTACGATATCGTTTATGCACCGCTGGAAACTGGCTTGCTCAAGGCGGCCAGGGCGCGCGAGCTCGATGTCGTCGATGGTCTCGACATGCTGATCGGGCAGGGCGCGCTGGCCTTCGAGCTGCTTTTCGGCGCTGAGCCGCCGCGCGACCGCGACGACGAACTGCGAGAGATGTTGATGTCATGACGTCATGCTGACACTGGGGCTGACTGGTTCCATCGGCATGGGCAAGTCGACCGTGGCTGCCATGTTCGAGCAGCTCGACGTGCCGGTGTTCGATTCGGACGCGGCCGTCCACCGGCTCCAGGGCGAAGGCGGCCGGCTGGTTGCTGAGATCGAATCGATGTTTCCCGACACGACCGGGCCAGATGGCGTCGACCGGACACTTCTCGGTGAAGCGGTGCTGGCCGATCCACGCGCGTTGAAACGCCTTGAGGGCTTGATCCATCCAGCCGTCGGCGAGGAACGGGCGACTTTTCTCGCTGCCCATGCCGATGCGCCCCTGGTCGTGTTCGATGTACCGTTACTGTTCGAAACAGGCGGCCAGGCGCGTGTTGACAAGGTAGTGGTCGTCTCGGCGCCAGCCGATGTGCAGCGCGCCCGCGTGCTGGCCCGTCCGGGCATGACCGAGGCCAAGTTTGAGGCGATCCTCGCACGGCAGATGCCCGATGCGGAGAAGCGCGCCCGGGCGGATTTCGTCATCCCAACCGGGGGTAGCCTGGACGAAACACGCGCTGCGGTCGAGTCATTGGTCTCTTGCCTCAGGGCCTCGCAATCCCGATAACATATGTAATGCGCGAGATCGTTTTCGATACCGAGACTACTGGCTTCAGCTTCGCCGATGGCGACCGGATGGTGGAGATCGGTTGTGTCGAGTTGTTCAACCGGGTCGAGACGGGGCGCACCTTCCATGCTTATTTCCATCCCGAGCGGACCATGCCCCCCGAGGCGCAACGGGTACACGGGCTGAGCGACGCTTTCCTGTCGGACAAACCGCTGTTCGGGCACGGTGCGGACGATCTGATCGAATTTCTCGGCGATGCGCCATTGGTCGCGCACAATGCCAGCTTCGATTTCGGGTTCCTCAACGGCGAACTGGTGCGCTGCGGCCGTAAGGCGGTTCACCTCGACCGCATGGTCGATACGATCGTACTTGCTCGCACTCGGCATCCCGGTGCGAAGCACAGCCTCGATGCGCTGTGCAGCCGTTACGGCATCGACCGGAGCCACCGCGTCGTCCACGGCGCGTTGCTCGATGCGCAGCTTTTGTCCCAGGTCTATGTCGAACTGACCGGCGGCCGCCAGATCGGGCTGACCCTGGTCACTGAGACGATCGAGGTGCAGACGAGTTTCCAGCCGGCCGCCGCGCCGGCAATCGTGCGGCCAGCCCGAATTTTCGAGGCAAGTGCTGAGGAACTTGAGCGTCATGCCGCGTTTATGGGGAAGATCAAGAATCCGCTTTGGGGGGCCGAGGCGTCCGGTTGACGCAGGTACGGGGCCAGGCCTAGCTGTTTGGTTCTGTTGAAGGAGAATGCTCATGGACATCCGGATTTCGGGCCATCAGGTCGCTACCGGCGACGCGCTGAAAAGCCATGTCGAGACTCGGCTCCAGGGTATCGCCGCGAAATATTTCTCCCGGGCGATTTCCGCCCATGTCACGTTCGGCAAGGGGCCGCACGACAATGGCTTCACCTGCGATATCGTTGCGCATGTGATGCAGGGCCTGGTGCTCAAGGGTAGTAATGACGGGATGGACGCGCATGGCGCGTTCGACGGCGTGGCTGACAAGTTCGAGAAGCAGCTGCGGCGCTACATGCGCCGGCTGAAGGACCGCAATTCTAGCCAAGCCAATGGCGCGGTCAGTGGCGCCGATTCGATTGACGACAATGCGGGATACACTGTGTTTCGCGAGGCGGATGACGATGTGGCGGAGGATTTTCCGCTGATCGTGGCGGAAACCCGCGTGGACGTGCCCGATGCGACCGTTTCCGACGCGGTGATGATGCTCGATCTGCGCAACACGACCGCCCTGCTGTTCCGCAATGCCGGATCCGGCGCATATAATATGGTCTATCGCCGCGGTGACGGGACGATTGGCTGGGTCGAGCCGCACCGCGCGGCCTGACACATGAGCTATCGCGTGGCGTCAAACGGCGCTATGGGCGCCCCCCGGGGTGGGGGTGCCCAAGGATGATGATGACCGATCTGAGTGACCTGCTGCTGCCCGAGACGGTTGTCGAACGGCTCGCGGCTGCCAACAAGAAGAGCTTGTTTCAGCACCTCGCGACCGCGGCGGCCGCTGCGTACGGCCTTGATGTCACGGCGGTCGCCGAGGAGCTGGCCAAGCGCGAAAAGCTCGGTTCTACCGGGTTCGGCGGCGGCGTCGCCACGCCGCATGCGCGGGTCGCCGGCCTCAACCATGTCGTCGGTGTGTTCGCGCGCCTTGCCCAGCCGATCGATTTCCAGGCGGTGGACGATCTGCCCGTCGATATTGTGTTCATGCTGTTGTCTCCGGTCGACGCCGGCGCACTGCATCTCAAGGCGCTAGCCAGGGTGTCGCGCCGGCTGCGCGAGCGTGGATTCGTCGAAAAGCTGCGCGGCGCCGGGTCGCGCGATGCGATCTACGCGTTGCTGACCGCTGACGAGGCACGTGACGCCGCCTGATTCCCCGGCGCAGGGCGAGGAAGCGCATTTCCGCGCCCTCGAATCGCTCTATGCCGCCGCGCCGATCAACCGGCTGTTCGAGTCGAGGCTCGAAATCCCCGCACCCGGCGTCGCGCGCATCCATTTCGTGATCGACCAGCGCCATTATCATGCCGGCGGCGCGGCGCACGGCACGAGCTATTTCAAGATGCTAGACGACGCCGCTTTCTATGCGGCCAACAGCCTGGTCACTGACCGTTTTCTGCTGACGACCGCCTTCAACCTGCTCTTCACCAAACCGCTGAAGACCGGACCGGTGGTGGCGGAGGGACGTTGGGTCAGCGGCCAACGACGTGTGTTTGTCGCCGAGGCGCGGCTAATCGACAGCGACGGCGAAGAAGCGGCGCGGGGCACCGGCACCTTCATGCGCAGCCGTATCGCGCTCGCGGGCTTGCCCGGGTATCGAGGGGGAGAATGAGCGACCGCCTGCCAAGCGGGTTGCTGGTCAGCGCGATGCTCAGACGGGTGAACGATGCTGGCGGGATCGGCACGGTCCTGGCCAAGGGCGATGCCCAAGCCGGTGCGATTCTAGTCATCACACTGGAGAAAGGGGTTAATTCCGGCGCGTTCGAGCGTGGAATCGGGCCGGACGGCTCAGTCCAGCTCGTTGGCGTCGGCCCAGAAGGCATTGAATCTAATACGGAAATTACGGATTATTGGCGTCGGAGACGCAGTCGTGACCCCGATTTGTGGGTAATCGAACTGGATATCGCGTCGGCAGAACGATTCGCCGCAGAAACGATGTTGTCGGGTTGACTTGGGTGCGCCGCACAACGAAAGCGCTCGCTCAGTCACGCGCGTTGTGCCGTGCCGGGTGCGATCCGGCTAGGTTACGCAGTCGGGGGGACGTCCGGGCAGTCGCTTCTTATTGAGCCGATCTGCTTCCGCACACCACCGCATTTTTCGAAGTTTTAATGTCGTTTTTCTCTCGCGCCGCAGCCATAGCGGCGATATCCCTGACCATCACTGGCCTGATCGGCGCCAGCACCCCGGGCTTTGCTTTCGAGCTCGACAAGTCCCTTAAACTCCCGATCTCCGTTTCCGTTCCCGACGCCAGCCCCACGCCCGAAGCCGCCGAGACCCCGACGCCCGCTGCGGAAGCTGCCGACACCGATCTCTCCATTGTTCCCGCCGTCCAGGTGGAAGATTATGACAGCCTCGCCCAGGCCGTCGCGGCGCAGGACACCGATGCGCGCGACAACGACCTGACCTGTATGGCAGGCGCGATCTATTTCGAAGCCAAGGGCGAGCCCCTGTCGGGCCAGCTGGCGGTCGGCGAAGTTATCCTCAACCGCACCAAGTCCGGCCGCTTTCCGAAGTCGATCTGTTCCGTCGTAACGCAGCCGGGCCAGTTCTCCTTCGTTCGCGGCGGCCGCGTGCCGGCCATCGCCAACAATCCCGCCTATCGCACCGCTGTTGCCGTCGCTCGCGTCGCAATGGCCGATGCATGGGACAGCCCCGCACCGAACGCGATGTATTTCCACGCTCGACGGGTTTCGCCGGGTTGGCGCATGACCAAGATCGCTGCGATCGGGAACCACGTCTTTTATCGCTGAGGCGATCGACTGTTTCCATCTTCTATGATGCGCGGGTTTGACCGGCGTTCGTGAAATGTTCTAGATCGGGGGGATGCCGCAGCATCCCCCCGAATCATGTGTAGACGCCCCGGGCTCACCGCTTTGTGCGGCGGAGGTGGCACGCGGCACGGTGCGCATGCTGCTCCGCCACGATCTGGTCGCCATGGCCGAGGTGCCGCTCGACGGCGGTCGACGCGCCGACCTGATGGCGCTGGATTCGCGCGGCAATATCATCATCGTCGAGATCAAGGTGTCGCGTGCAGATCTGCTCGGCGACGGCAAGTGGACCGATTATCTGGCGTGCTGCGATCGCTTCTATTGGGCGGTTCCTGCGGGTTTCGACGCGTCGCCGCTCAATGGCGTTGCATTCCTGCCCGCGCGGACGGGGGTGATCGTCGCTGATCGCTACGACGCGGCGATCACGCGCGAGGCGCATACCCATCCGCTGTCCAGCGCGACCCGAAAGCGTAACACCCTCGCCTTCGCGCGCCGCGCGGGCAGGCGGTTGACAGGATTGATCGACCCCGACGCCGGAGCGCTGTTTTAGCTTTCTAGAGTCGGGGACCGGAGACTGCGCGGCGTGCCTTTTTGGGGGTCTCGGCCATCAGCTTTGCCATCGCCGTCGACCGCGTGTCTTCGATCGCATAGTCGCGCGCCGATTTGCCGGCGATGATATCGGCCTGATCGGGGTCTGCCCCGGCCGCCAGCAGGGTACGCGCCATGCCGAGATCGCGGCGCTGGACCGCAAAAATCAACGGCGTCTCACCGCTCGAGTTGGCGAGATTCACATTGGCCTTCTTGTCGAGCAGAGTCTGGATCAGGTCGATTTCGCCAAGGCTCGTCGCTAGCACAAGCGGCGTATTGCCCTTGCCGTCGCGGATATTGGGGTCCGCACCCTGTGCCAGCAGATAACGCAGATAGGTCCCGTCGTTGCGTCTGACGACGATGTGCAGCGCACCCTCACCAGTCGAATAGTCTCGTGTGTTAAGGACGGTCGTGCCCGGCACTCGCAGCATCCTTTCGACGTCGCTACCCTTGGCATCCTTGACCGCCTGGAGGAATTTATACCCTTCAGATTGGTTCTGCGCCTGTGCGGGAATGGTGGTGCCGAGCAGTGCGGCGCCGAGTGCGATGCCGAATATACGTGCGATCATCTGGTGGACAGACCCCTGTAATGCCGAAGCCGCGGTACGATGGCGGCGACGGGTCCAACTTGCGCCGAGGCCTTTAACAGATCATGGCTGGCCGCGCCATGAATGAGATAGCCCGCCTACCCGCAATCGTCACCCGTCGAGTCCTTGCCGCGATGCTGGTGATGGCGCCCCTCGCGGCTTGTTCGGGGCCAGGTGCGCCGGTCAGCCCACCGCTCGAGGGTGCGCGGATCGGTGGCCCCTTCACCCTGACAAATCAGGACGGCAAGCAGGTCACGGATCGGGATTTCGCCGGCAAATATCGTATCGTCTATTTCGGGTACACCTATTGCCCGGATGTTTGCCCGGTTGATGCGCGCAACATCGGCCTTGGCTTGCGCGCCGTGGAAACGAGCGACCCGGCCATCGGCGCGAAGATCGTGCCGCTTTTCATCACGATCGATCCGGCCCGCGATACGCCAGAGGTGCTCAAGAGCTTCGTCGCGAATTTCCACCCGCGCATGGTCGGGTTGACGGGCAGTGCTGCCGCGATCGATGCGACGGCGAAGGAATATGCGGTCTATTACAAGAAGGGCGAGATGAGCCCGGGCGGTGGCTATATGGTGGATCACAGCCGGGTGGCCTATCTAATGGATCCGCAGGGCAAGCCGATGGCACTGCTGCCACAGGATCAGTCGCCCGAGGCGATTGCGACCGAGATCAAACGCTGGGTGAAATGAGCGACCGCTTCTGGGAGACGACTCCGATCGACGCGCTGGATCGCGGCCAGTGGGAAGCTTTGTGCGATGGCTGCGGCAAATGCTGTGTGCACAAGCTCGAGGATGAGGATACCGGCGAGTTGATGGCGACCAATGTCTCGTGTCGCCTGCTCGACCGCAAGACAGCGCAGTGCTCCGACTATCGGCACCGCCGCGCCTTTGTCAGCGAATGCGTGCGGCTCACCCGCGACAATGTGCGCGAGATCGATTGGTTGCCGTCGACCTGCGCCTATCGTCTGCGCGCGGCGGACGAACCGCTGCCGCGCTGGCATTATCTGGTCTGTGGCGACCGGGACGCGGTTCACCGCGCCGGAGAGTCGGTGCGCGGCTGGACCATCTCCGAGGACGAGGCCGGCGACCTGGAATATCATCTGGTCGATCGTCGGCTGTGAGCGGGCCGGTAGAAGTCGTCCGCAACGCCCGTTCCCGCCGCGCCAAGCTGTCGGTCGATCCGGCGAGTGGGCGGGTCCGGTTGACCTTGCCGTTGCGCGCGCCGGTCAAGCCGGCTCTGCTCTGGGCGGAGGGGCAACAGGCCTGGATCGACGCGCAGCGGGCGCGCCTGCCCCGGCCGCGCCCGCTGGTACCGGGCGGCATTGTGCCGTTCGGAGATGACCAACTGACGATCGAATGGCTTCAGGGAACGCCGAGGCGGATCGAGCGCGACGGTGATGTCCTGCGCTGTGGCGGGCCTCGCGACGGACTATCGCGGCGGATCGAGGCTTGGCTGAAGCGCGAGGCGCTCCGGGTGCTGAGCGCCGAGACTGACGAGTTCGCGACGCGTGCCGGCGTGGGCGTCACCAGAGTCGCGATCGGCGATCCGCGCGGGCGGTGGGGAAGCTGTACGTCGAGCGGTGCGATCCGTTATAGCTGGCGGCTGATCCTGGCGCCGGATTTCGTACGACGGGCGACCGTAGCGCACGAGGTCGCGCACCGGGTCCATATGAACCACGGCCCCGAGTTTCACGCGCTGGTCGAACAGTTGGATGAGAGTGACCCGGCGGCATCGCGGGCGTGGCTGCGCGCCAATGGCGCCGCCCTTCACTGGGTCGGGCGCGAGTCCTGAGGACGCTCGCCCGACCGGTCTGACGGGGGTATGGGGGCGCGCTCGCGTTGCGGCGCTGGGCGATTTGGCGGCGGCGTGCGGCCCAGCACTTGGTCCATCCATGCCTGGTCGAGCCGCTCTGCTGGCTGGTTCCGGACTGCACGGTCCTGCTGCTCCGGCGGCAACGGGTTACCGTCAGGGTCGACCAGCGGCGAGCCCGGGTCGGACGGCTGGGTTGCGCCGGGCTCGACGGGGTTGCCATCCTGATCGACGAACATGCCGTTGTCCGGTTCGCCGAAATAGGAGTCCTGATCGGGTTCAAGCTGCCACTCGGGCAGCGTGACCTGAGTCTCGAACTCCTCTACCGGCCGATTGGCGACGGCTGGTTTCATGAAGGCGGCAAAGGCGCGCGCCGGGGCAGTGCCGCCCTGCAGCCCAGGGACCGTCTTGGCATCGTCACGGCCCATCCACACGCCGGTGGTCAGGCCGCTCGAAAAGCCGAGGAACCAGCCATCCTTGTTCGACGTGGTCGTACCGGTCTTCCCTGCGACCGGCCGGCCGATCTGTGCGGCCTTGCCGGTGCCGGTATTGACCGCAGTCTGCAGCAGGTCGGTCATCTGCGCAGCGACATAAGGTGCAACCAGCACATGGCTGCGATCGACCTGCTGCGCGTAGATCGTCTCGCCGTTCGCCGTCACCTTGGTGATGCCATACGGGGTTACCGCGACGCCCTTATTGGCCACGCTCGCAAAGGCTCGGGTCATGTCGAGCAGCCGCACATCGGAAGTGCCGAGCACCATCGCCGGATGCGTGTCTATCTTGGTCGTGATGCCGAAGCGGCGCGCCATGTCGGCGATCGTGCCGAAACCGACTTCCTGGCCGAGCTTCGCCGCGATGGTGTTAACGGAATAGGCGAAGGCCGTGCGCAGTGTCATCTGGCCGCGATTGGCGCCTGAGCTGTTGCGCGGGCTCCAGCCGTTGATCGAGATCGGCTCGTCGACCAGCGTATCCTCGGGCTTGTGCCCCGCCTCGAGCGCGGCGAGATAGACGAACAGCTTGAACGCCGATCCCGGCTGGCGGACCGCCTGAGTCGCGCGATTGTAGATCGACGAGACATAGTCCTTGCCCCCGACCATCGCGCGCACCGCGCCATCGCGGTCGATCGCGACCAGCGCGCCCTGCGCGTTCTTTGGCGCATTGGCGCGAATCGCATCATCGGCATTGCGCTGCATGTTGAGATCGAGCGTGGTCCAAACCTCGAGCGGGCGGGTGGTCTCGTCGATCAGCAGTTCAAGCTGGGGTAGCGCCCAGTCCGTGAAATAGCGCACGCTGTTCTGCTTCGGCTCCGGTGCCAGCGCCACACTCTTGGGATCGGCGGCGGCCGCTTCGGCGGCCGTGATCTTGCCCGTCTCCTGCATCAGCTCGATCACCACCCCGGCGCGCCCGACTGCCGCCTCCGCATCGGCGGTCGGCGAATAGCGTGAAGGCGCCTTGACCAGGCCGGCGATCACCGCTGCCTCGGACAGGGTCAGGTGTTCGGCGCCGTGGCCGAAGAATTTCCGGGCGGCTGCATCGATGCCGTACGCCCCACCGCCGAAATAGACCTTGTTGAGATAGAGTTCGAGGATCTGGTCCTTGGAGAATTTGCGCTCCATCGCCAATGCAAGCAGTGCCTCACGCGACTTTCTGCCGACGTCATACTTGTTCGACAGGAAAATCGTTCGCGCGACCTGCTGCGTGATGGTCGATGCGCCCTGGAAACGCCGGTCAGTGCCGCGATTGACGAAGGCCAGCTTCACCGCGCGCATCACGCCGATCGGGTCGATACCGACATGCGAGCGGAAGCGACGATCCTCGACCGCGACCATCGCATCGCGCATGACCGGCGGAATCTTGTCGTAGGACAGCCATTCGCCATAGCTGGGGCCCATCGACACGATGACAGTACCATCGGCTGCATGCACGCGGATCATCTGGCCGTTGGGTGAGGATTTCATTTCCTCGAAGCTTGGCAGTTGCGCGCGCTGGACATAGACGGCCACGACCAGGCTGATCAGGCCAAGTACCAGAAGCACGCCCGAGATGCGCAACGCCAGCATCAGCCGGCGACGCCAGATCGGGGGCGAGAATGATCGGGAACGGCTGGCCATGGGGCTCTTTGGGGATAGGCTCTATTGATTAAGCAAACAAGCGGCCTGCACGTGAGGATGTGGTGCAGGCGCGATGAAGCGGCGGTGAACGGATATGGTCAGGCAGCCGCTTCGCCGTTGCTCTCCGGCGTGCGTGCCCGGAAGTCGAGGCTCAGGGAGTTCATGCAATAGCGCAGCCCTGTCGGCGGTGGTCCGTCGGGGAAGACATGGCCGAGATGTCCGTCACAGCGCGCGCAGCGCGCCTCGGTGCGCGTCATACCATGGCTGACATCGCTATGTTCAATGACGCGCCCGGGCATGATCGGCCGGGTGAAGCTGGGCCAGCCAGAACCAGAATCATATTTGTCGGCGCTGTCGAACAGCGGGGTCGCGCAGCCGGCGCAGCGATAGAGGCCGTCGGCCTTGTTGTTGTCGTAGCGGCCGGAAAAGGCGGGTTCGGTGCCGGCCTCGCGCAGGATATGATATTGTTCGGGGCTGAGCCGCTTGCGCCACTCGCCTTCGGAAAGAGTGAACTGGTCCATGGGCATCAGCTTTCCTGCGCGCCGGTGCTATGGTCAAGGTGCGAATGGTTGATCCGGGTCAGCCGCGCGACGGCAGCGATCAACAATGGCAGCTTCTGCGCGACTGGAACGAGCGTGGCGGCCATGCCCGGCCGCTCGGCAGCGCCGCGAATCAGGTTCGCAATGCCGATCGGCCGGTTCAGGTCGTGGGCGAGCTGGCCCTGGAAGGGAATCGCTGCGTCCGATCCGCCCCGGACATAAGCCCGTGCGGCGCGGATGCCGCTGGCGATCGCAATACCCATGCCTTCCCCGGCGAGCGAAGGAATCACCCCTGCCTGGTCGCCGAGCCGAAACAAGCCCGCGCGCCCCTCGCGGACACGCCAGCCATAAGGGACGTTGGCGACGGCATCGATGGCCTCGCCGCCGCGGCGCCAGGCAAGTCGTTCGCCAAGCCGCGGCGATTCGGCCGCCAGCGACTCCAGCAACCGTTCCGGGTCGCCCGATTCGGCGAGCCGTGAGCGGTGCACTGCCATGCAGCAATTGGCGCTGCCATCCTCCTGCAGCACCACGCCCATATAGCCGCGATCGAAAAGGTGCAGTTCGATGGCCCCGCCGACCAGCAGATCTAGCGCGGGCGAGCGCGCGAGCCGGATGCGCAGGCCGAGACTCGGATCTTCACCCCGTGCCTCCGTCGGGCGCGCCAAGCCGCGGATATCGTGCTTGCCGCTGCCGAGGAAGAGCGCGTCGGCCTCGATCGCGCTGCCGTCCTGCAGCCGGGCGACCATCCCCTCGACGCCCTCGACGCTCTCGATCGCCTTGACCGAGGCGCCCCGCTCGATTCCCGCACCGGCGCGGGCTGCCCGGTCGAGCAGCAGCGAATCGAGATGGCGCCGCGACACGCCGATGGCGGGCCTGGGCAAGCGCGCTTGGGCCATGCGCGTGCCGGCGAACAGCCGAACATGAGTGACGCGGGCCGGACCGAGCGCTTCGGGCTCGACACCCAGGCTCCGCAGCGATTCGAGCGTACGCCAGCTGAGGAAGCCGCCGCACAGCGCATCACCCGTGTCCCGGCTGCGCTCGATCAGAAGATGCGGGGTCGCGGCGCGGGCGAGCAGGATCGCCGCGCTCGCCCCCGCCGGCCCGCCGCCGACGATCAGCGCAGGCGTTCGACGCACAGCCTGAACGGGAAGGCGCGGTAGACACGGGCCTCGACCCCGGCCTCGGCTAGGATCGGCGGCCATTCCGCCGGTCGATAGGACCGGGCGATCGACAGCGTGCCGTCGTGCCGGACGATGCGGTGCCAGCCCGCGATCCGGGCCAGGATGGGAAAGCCCCAATAGGCAAAGCCGTGGCGATGAAGATCGTTGACCAGCCAGCCGCGGCGCGACTCGCGGTCCATGAAACGCAGGAAGGCGACAAGCTGCGCGTGAGTCATGTGATGTGCCACCAGGCTCGAGACGATGAAGTCCCAATCGCCTCCAGCAAAGTCGGCATAATCGCCCGTCAAATAGCGGATACCGGGATCGGCTGGCGTATGCGCGGTAGCGGCAAGCTCGCTGCGCGGGTTGAGGTCGACTCCGATCAGTTCAGCGGTGATACCGCGCTTCCTGGCCCAGCGCGCGATCCGGCGCAGCATGTCGCCATCGCCGAACCCGACATCGAGCAGCCGGAAGGCTGTCACGCCCTTTGTGGCCCGGGTAAGGAAATCGAGCGTCGGACGCCCTGCCATGGTCATGACATTGACCGTGGCGAGATCGCCGACCACCTCGGCATAGGTCGCCGCGTCGAGATCGTCGGCGTCCATCAACTCCTCGGCGATGGCGCGTACCCCGAGGTTCATCCCACGCTCCCGAAGCCGAATCCTTCGGCGGCGAGACCAGGGCCGAAGGCCAGCGCGACACCGTCCTTCACCGGCGGCCCGGCGAGCAGTCGTGCCAGCACGAACATCAGCGTCGCCGAGGACATGTTGCCATTGTCGGCGAGCACGCCGCGTGACGCGGCCAGGGCGTCCGGTGCCAGCCCGAGGCTGTGCTCGACCGCATCGAGGATCGATCGCCCTCCCGCATGCACTGCCCAGCCGTCGATTTCGGCCGGCGCTCGCCCCCCGGTCGCGGCCGAGGCGAAATGGGGATCGGCCAGGCTGGCGGCGATCCGGCCCGGGACTTCGCCCGACAGATGCATCGCGAAGCCGCTGTCGGTCACGTCCCAGCGAATCAGGTCCTGCGAATCGGGCAAGGTGGTGGCGAAAGGCTGCCCGATCAGAAAGCCTCTCGGTTGAGCGGTGACCATCGCCGCCGCAGCCCCGTCGCCGAATTGCAGCATCGCCAGTAGCGGCTCGATCTCGTTCTCGGCCTGAAGATGGAGCGTCGACAGCTCGACGCAGAGCACGAGCACCCGAGCCTCCGGCTCGGAGCGAACGATATGTCGCGCGGTGCGGAGCGCTGCCACGGCCGCATAACAACCCATGAACCCGATCAGCAGTCGCTCGACGGACGGATGGAGGCCGATCTGGCGCGCGATGATCTGGTCGACGCCCGGCGCAACGAAACCGGTGCAACTCGCGACGACGAAATGGGTGACGTCGGTAATGGGGACCTGCGCCGCCAGCGCCTTGATCGCGGCAATGCCGAGCTTCGGCGCTTCCTTGGCGTAGAGCCGCATACGCTCGGCAGTGCCGGGAAGATGCGGCTTGGCATAGAAGCCTTCGGCCGACACCGGCGATCCGCCGCCATTGGTGCGGCGCAGCACCGACCAGCGATGCTCGATGCCGGATCGGCCCGCCATGCGCGCAAACAGCTTGGCGGCGCGCTCCTCCTCGATCCGGTTCTGAGCCCAGGCGATGAAGGCGTGGTGGATGTCGTGATCCGGAACGGCGGTACCGATCGCATTCAGATAGACGGCTTCGGGCAAGGTCGGCTTTCGGGGAGCGCGAAGGGATCGCGCTTTCAGTTGCACAACGCCACTCTATCGTGGACGATCCGTCGGAGCCAAAGCATTATACGAAGGTTCAGGGGCGGCCAATCGATCCGGCCCGCAGCGACCAGGAACGGGAAGGGGACGGGCAATTGCCCGTCCCCCGCCGATCAGGTCACCCTGAAGAATAAGTGGTGCGGCCGAGAAGACTCGAACTTCCACGGGCTTTCGCCCACAACGACCTCAACGTTGCGCGTCTACCAGTTCCGCCACGGCCGCACGTGAAACACCGCCGGACAAGCCCCGGCAGCTGGTAGGGGAGCGCCCCTAGCAAGGCATTGCGGCGATGGCAACTGGTCTATCCTGCATGGCGTTCCATCGTTAGCAGGGCGCGATGCCCGGACCGCCCCTCTCCGATCCGATCGACCCCAATCTGATCGGGGGGGAGACCCGGCGAATCCTCGGGCTCGCCTGGCCGGTGATGCTGACCAGCCTCAACTGGACGATCCTGCACGTCACCGATGTGGTGGTGGTCGGGCTGGTCGGTACCGAGGAAGTCGCGGCGCTGGGCGCGAGCCGGTCGCTGACCTTCGTCGCGATCGTCGCCGGGCTGGCGGCGCTGTCGGGTGTGCTGGTCCACGCCTCGCGGGCCGATGGCGCGGGCGATCTCAAACGCACCGGGGCGGTGCTGCGCGAAGGCCTTTTGCTCGCCCTGGTGCTGGGCAGTGCGGCAGGGCTGGCGCTGCTGCTGTTCGCTGCGCCGATGCTCACGGGCATCGGCGTGGCGGATGAGCTCGTGCCCCGGTCGGCCCGCGTCGTGCAGGTGATGGCGCTCTGCTTCCCGTTCCAGCTGATCATCGTCGCGGTCAGTTTCTTCCTCGAAGGGGTCAGCCGGCCGCGTCGGGTGACGACGGTAAACCTTGCGATCCTGCCGCTTAACGCGGTCCTCGCCTGGGCGCTATCGGGCGGTCATCTCGGCATGCCCGCGCTCGGTGCTGTGGGCGCAGCGGCAGCGACCGCGATCGCCTCGGCGATCGGTGCCTTCGGGATGATCGGCGCGGCCTGGACCCTGCCACGGGCGACGCTGCGTGGGGTGCACGACCTGTCGCTTGCGGCCTGGCGGAGCGTTCCTGCCGGTGCGGCACGGCTAGCGGCTTTCGGCGTGGTGCCGGCGATCGCCTCGGGGCTCGAGCTCGCCGGTTTCTCGATCCTGATCGCGTTGTCCACCAGGCTTGGCGACGCGTCGGCTCACGCCTTCCAGATCGTGTTTGCGATCCACAACGTCACTTTCTCCGTGGCGCTCGGGCTTGGGTCGGCGGCGGGCGTGCGCGTCGGCAACGCGGTTGGAGAAGGCGTGCCGCAACAGGCCTTTCCGCGCACGATGATCGCCGCTTCGATCGCGGCCCTGCTCACGGGGTTGCTTGCCCTGCTGCTGATGATCGGCGCGGCGGGAATCGTCGGGCTGTTTCCAGCGACGGGTGACGTGCATCTGCTCGCGCTGGCGATGGTGCCGTTATGGGCGCCGTTCATCCTGTTCGACGGGGTGCAGGTGGTGTTCGTCTATGCGCTGCGGTCGCTCGGCGACCAGGTCGTGGCCGGAGTCAACAGCATCGTCGCCTTTTTCCTGGTGACGGGCGGCGCGGGCTGGTGGCTGATCCATATCGGCTGGGGGCTGACCGGGTTGGTCTATGCCTCGGGCATCGGCATGGTCGCGGCGACGCTACTGCACGGCAGTCGCTTTCTGCTGGTCAGTTCGCGGTTTCGCCGGAAAAGCTCAGCACCAGCTGCTTCGAGTTGACTGGCACGTCGAGCTTCGCGCTGTTGAACTCCACCGTGCCGTGCGGCGCCAATGCCATCTTCTCCGGGCGGATTGTCCAGCTATAGACCAGCCGGTTCTGCGCGTCCTTCAGTTCGACCCGGATATCGGGGACGGGCTGGCGCTGGTCGGTCGGGTTCACCACCTTACCGCTGACCGCGAACATCTCGCTGCCATTGGCCAGATCGCGGCGGTCGATCGGGTTGTTGACGATCTTGAGCGGCGTCGCCGCCGCACCGATCGGCAGGCCGAACTGCTTGGCGAGGCCGGGCGCGCCCGAATAGAGGATCGCGGCGGCCCCCACCAGCATCGCGAAACCCGCGGCAAAGGCCGCCATGGTCCAGCGCCGGGCTGGATTGCGGCGTGGCCGGAAGGGCGGCTGATGAGCAAAGGCGTCATAATCCGGCGCCGTGCCCGGCGGCGCGATCTCGACATCGGGCGGCGGAGGCGGTGGTAGTGGCGCTGCGGCTGCCCGCGCGGGGCGGGGCACTGTCGCGCCCGCTTCGGCCTGGGCGACCAGATCGAGCACCTGGCCCGGCTGGAACCAGCTATGCTTGCAGCTCGCGCATCGCACGGTCCGTCCTTCGCCCCCGATTGCCGAATCGGGTACGAGGTAGCGGGTCCGGCATTGAGTGCATTCGAGGATCATCTTGGCCGCTTCCGGCGCCGCGGACCGTGCCGCGCCTGTCTTGAATCTAAGCACGCACCGGCCGCCCGTGGCAAGCTTTTCGGGACAGCCCCTTCATGCCCGCGCTTGTGGCCCGCGCCCGGAACGTGCGATGGCAGGGCTGGGGCATCAGTAATGAAGCGAGCGTTGCGCCGGTAATGGCGAATATCGTCCAGTTCGAAAATGTGGGGCTGCGCTACGGCACGGACCAGGAGACGTTGTCCGACGTCAGCTTTACGCTGTCGACCGGCTCCTTCTATTTTCTCACCGGGGCGAGCGGTGCGGGCAAGACCTCGCTGCTGAAGCTGCTCTATCTCTCACAGCGGCCGACCCGCGGGATGATCCGCCTGTTCGGTGAGGATGCGGTGACGCTGCCGCGCAAGCGGCTGCCCGGCTTCCGGCGGCGGATTGGCGTGGTGTTCCAGGATTTCCGGCTCGTTCCGCACCTTTCCGCCTATGACAATATCGCGCTCCCCCTGCGCGTTTCTGGCGTTCCCGAAAACGATGTCGAGGCGCCGGTGCGCGAGATGCTTGCCTGGGTCGGGCTATCCGACCGAGTCGAGGCCAAGCCGCAAACGCTGTCGGGCGGGGAGCAGCAGCGCGTGGCGATCGCCCGGGCCGTGATCAGCCGGCCCGAGATCCTCGTTGCCGACGAGCCGACCGGCAACGTCGATCCCGACATGGCGGAACGGCTGCTCCATCTGTTCGACTCGCTCAACCGGCTGGGCACGACGGTCGTCGTGGCAACTCATGACTTTCATTTGCTCGGGCGAATCCCCAATGCCCACATGATGCGGCTCGACAAGGGGCGCCTGCTCGATCCCACTGGATCACTGCGCTTTCCGCCGCCGGAGTCCGGATGAGTATCCGACTGATCACGTCCGCCGCCGATCGCCGCTTGCTCGACGAGAGCCGGGGCACGCGTGCGATGATGTGGATCATGGCGATCATGCTTTTCCTGACGGTGCTCGCCGCGGCGCTCGGCCTCGGCACGCTCAGCGCGGCGACCTTGCTCGACCGGCAATTGGCGGGGCGGCTGACGGTGCAGGTCGTCGAGCCAGCCGAACGCGCTCGCGAAGAGCAGACGGCCGCGGCGCTGGGCGCGCTCCGCGGTCTGCCCGAGGTATCGCGCGCCGAAGAGGTGAATCGCGCCGAGCTTGCCAAGCTGCTCGGCCCCTGGCTCGGGCCCGACGGCGCCGATCCCGACTTGCCGGTGCCGGCGATGATCGATGTCGATCTGGGCGTCGCCAGCGCGGCCGCCGTCGCCCGGGTGACGAGCGCCGTACAGGCGGCCGCGCCGGCGGCCCGGGTCGATCGTCACGAAAGCTGGATGTCGCCGGTCAGCAATTTCATGAACATGGTCACCTGGCTCGCTGCCGGGCTGGTCGCGCTGATGGCCGCTGCGACCGGGGCCGTCGTCATCCTCGCGGCGCGCGCCGGGCTCGAGACGCACCGCGACACGATCGAGGTGCTGCATATGCTCGGCTCGACCGATATCCAGGTCGCGCGGCTGTTCCAGCGGCGGATCGCACTCGATACGTTGCTCGGCGGAGCGCTGGGTACGATGGTCGCAGCCGGGATGGTCGTACTGGTCGGGTTGCAGCTGGCGGCCCTGGGATCGGATCTGCTGGGCGGGTTGCAGCTCTCGACGCGCGACTGGTTCCTGCTCGCCATGCTACCGCTCGCCTTCGCGCTGCTCGCGACCTATGCGGCGCGGCTCGCGGTGCTTGGCGCGCTGAGGCGAATCCTGTGATCGTGCGGACCCTTGGCGTGCTGGCGCTGGTATGGGCGGCGGGCTTCGCGTTGTTCCTGCTCGCCATGCCCAAGCCGCTCGAGAATGCGAAGACCGATGCGATCGTGGTGCCGACCGGTGGCGCGGGGCGGATCGACCGCGGCATCGTGCTGCTCAAGGCACATGCGGCGAAGCGCATGCTGGTCACCGGAGTCGCGCCCGAGGTTCGGCCGGTCGAGCTGGCGCATGAATATCGCGAGGCGCCGTCCTTGTTCGCCTGCTGCATCGATCTCGGCCGCGAGGCGGTCGATACGCGCTCCAATGCGGAGGAAACGGCTGACTGGGTGAAGCAGCATGGCTACAAATCGGTGCGGCTGGTCACGTCGGACTGGCACCTCGCCCGGGCGCGGATGGAACTGACCAACGCCCTCGACAATGACGTCATTGTGCTGGACGACGGTGTGCCGAGCAAACCGCGTTTTGGCCTGCTGGTTGCCGAATATAACAAGCTGCTGCTTCGCCGCGTGGCGCTCTGGCTGGGGATCGGCGCATGATCTGGGCTCGAACGATCCTGTTCATGATCGTCTTCTACGGCATTTCAATCCCCATTGTGCTGTTGACGCCCGTCACCGCGCTGTTCGGCCGCAAGGCGCTGATTGTCCACACGCATTTCTGGACGAAATTCCACGGCTGGGCGACCGAGCATATCCTCGGCATCCACCGCCGGGTGGAGGGCGAGCTGTTCGCTTCCGGCCCGGTGATCTACGCCGCTAAGCACCAGGCGATGTACGAAACGCTCGAGCTGGGCCGGCTGCTGCGCACCCCGGCGATCGTGATGAAGCAGGAGCTTGCCTCCATCCCCGTCTGGGGTTGGGCGGCACGACGTTATGGCGTCATCGTGGTCGACCGCGAAGCCTCCGCCGGCGCGCTCCGGCGCATGGTGCGCGAAGGGCAGACCGAGCTCGCGCTGGGGCGCTCGATCCTGATCTTTCCGGAAGGGACTCGGGTGCCGCCGGGCGAGCAGCCGCCGCTCCGCGCGGGTTTTGCCGGGCTCTACCAGATGCTCAAGATCCCGGTGATCCCGGTTGCGATCGACAGCGGCAAGGTCTGGCCGAAGCATGGCCCCAAGCTTTCCGGTGTCGTGACCTTCCGCTTCGGCGAGCCGATCCCCCCGGGCCTGCCCCGTGCCGAGGCCGAGCGCAGGGTACACGCGGCGATCAACGCGCTCGATACGCCCGAGCCATAGGATTATTCGTGGGTGCGGCCGAAATCGGGGGCCGGATCGTCCTGGCCCTGCTCGATGATGCCGCGCCGAATCGCCCGGGTCCTGGTGAACAGGTCGAACAATTCGTCGCCCTTACCCCAGCGGATCGCGCGCTGCAGTGCCGACAGATCTTCCGAGAAGCGTTGGAGCATGTCGAGTACTGCCTCGCGATTGGCGAGGAACACGTCGCGCCACATGGTCGGGTCGGACGCGGCGATACGGGTAAAGTCGCGGAAACCGCCGGCCGAATATTTGATCACTTCGCTGCGCGTGACCTCCTCCATGTCGGAGGCCGTACCGACGATGGTGTAGGCGATCAGATGCGGCAAATGGCTGGTGATGGCGAGCACGCGGTCATGATGGGCCGGTTCCATCGTTTCGACCTCGGCGCCGAGCCGGCGCCAGAACTCACTGACGCGCTCGATCGCCACCGGATTTGCGCCCTCGGGGGGCGTCACGATGCACCAGCGCTTGTGGAACAGGGTGGCGAATCCAGCTTCGGGGCCGCTGCGCTCGGTACCAGCGACGGGGTGCGCCGGGATGACCGACGCACCGGGCAGCGCCTCGGCCAGGGCGCGGACGACATCCTCCTTGCATGACCCTACATCGCTGACCACGGCATCCGCGGGCAGGTCGGCGGCGATCTCGGTACCGACCGAGCCCATCGCGCCCACCGGCACGCAGAGGATGACCAGATCGGCATCGATGACGGAGGCGCCGGCAGTGTCGGTCACGTCGTCGAACAAGTGCAGCCGGTCGGCGATCGCGCGGACCTCGCCATCGGCATCATAGCCGGTCAATCGCACCGTCGGCATCTGGGCGCGGACTGCGCGCGCGATCGAGGAGCCGATCAGGCCGATGCCGATGATGGTGACGCGGGCAAAGGGAAGCATGGCCGCCCGCATGGCTCATGACCCTGGGTAAGGCAAGACGGGGTTGAGGCAAGGTCGCGTTAAGGCACGCTGGCGCTCCGCCGTACTCCTGCTAGAAAATGCGAAAGCGGGGGACGCGGGATGCGGGGAAGTTCGACTTTCTGGAGTGCGCTGGAATCCGCCCGTCGGATGAATTTGGCCGCGGCGGGCGAGAAGCCGCCGGTCGAAGGATCGCCGGGGCTGAGCCGTCGAGCACTGCTCAAGGCGATCGGTGCCGCCGGCCTCGTCGCCGCGGTGCCTCGTCCGTTGCGCGCCGCGCCTGTCCATGGCCCGGTCGCGATCATCGGCGGTGGCATCGCCGGGCTCACTGCCTTGTGGCATCTCACCCAGGCAGGGATCGACGCGCGCGTCTATGAGGCCCGGCCGCGGGTGGGCGGGCGCATGTTCACGCACCGGCCGGCGGACGGCGTGCCGATGGAGATCGGCGGGCAGTTGGTCAACACCGACCATGACGACATGCACAAGCTGATCAGGGCGTTCGGCGTCGGCCTGGTCGACCGCAAGAGCGAGGGGCACCGCACACTGGTGCTCGCCAAAGGCGCGGTCCTGTCTCCCGCCGCGCTCGCCGAGGCACTACGACCGATCGCGGCGCAGATCGCGCTGGATTCGGATCGTCTCGACAAGGCGTATGAACCGACCGCGCGCGAGCTCGACCGGCTCTCGATCAAGGATTATCTCGACAGGCATGCTGCGAAGCTGCCCCAGCCTTGGGTGCGTCAGCTGATGGAGGCGACGAGCCGTACCGAATATGGCGTCGAGCCCGGCAATGCCTCGGCGATCGAGCTGATCTTCAATCTGCCGACAGTCGATGGCGAACGAGTCGACGTGCTGAGCCATAGCGACGAACGCTATCTGATCGACGGCGGCAGCGGCGCGCTGATCGCGGCGATGCAGGCAAAGCTCGGTAGCCGCATCGATACCGGCAAGCGGCTGTTGCGGATCGACTCGCAAGGTGCGGGCGCGCGGCTGACCTTTCTCGATGGAACGTCGGTGACGGCAGGCGCGGTCATCGTCGCGGTGCCGGCGCCCTTGATGCGACAGATCGACTATCGCGTGCCGCTGTCGCCTTTGTGGCGTCGATTCATCGCGGAGGTAGAGCTTGGCAGTAACGAGAAGGTCCAGGCCGTCATGACGTCGCGCCCCTGGGGAGAGCCGATGGGACGTGGTGGTGAGCTGTGGCAGACCGACGCCTCGGCTGGTGCCGCGCTGGGCTGGGATGGCGGCATTCGGCCGGCGGCGGATGCCGGCAGCGTGTGGACCTGGTTCCTCGGCGGAGACGAGGTGAGTGCGGCCGATGCCGTGGACACCAGCCAGCTCGCCCGGCGCTTCGCGGCGATGGCGGAGGGGGGCGTGCCGGGCTTCGGCGCCGCGATGAGCGGCGTGGTGCGACGCACCGGCTGGCACCGCGATCCTCTGACCCTTGGCGCCTATGTCAATTTCAGTCCCGGCCAGCTCACCCGTTTCGGCGAGCTGATCTGGGTCGAGGGCGAAAGCGGGCCGAAACATCGCGCGCTTTCCGGGCGGCTCCAGTTCGCTGGCGAACATCTGTCGGATGCCTATCCGGGCTATATGAACGGTGGGGCCCAGACCGGGAGGATGGCAGCCGAGGCGATCATGGCCGCGCATCATGCTTGAGCGCCAGCGCTTGAATGCGAAAGCTTGAACGGGCGCGCATCGCGGCCTAACGCCGCGTCCATGTCGGACGATGCGCGTTTTGGGCTGGATCGCCATGTCACCCTGCCCGGGCCGTTGCGGCTCGATGGCGGCGCGCTGCTGTCGCCGGTCGATATCGCCTATGAAACCTATGGTACACTCGACGCGGATGGCGGCAACGCGATCCTGATCTGCCACGCGCTGACCGGTGACCAGAATGTCGCGAGCAATCACCCGATCACCGGCAAGCCCGGCTGGTGGACGCGGCTGGTAGGTCCAGGTAAGCCGGTCGATCCCGATCGCCATTTCATCATCTGCAGCAACGTGATTGGTGGCTGCACCGGCTCATCGGGGCCGGCGACGGTCAATCCCGCGACTGGCAAGCCCTGGGGCATGACGTTCCCCGTCATCACCATCCGCGACATGGTGCGGGCGCAGGCAATGCTGCTCGATCATCTCGGCGTGGAGCGGCTCGCCGCGGTGATTGGCGGATCGATGGGCGGCATGCAGGCGCTGAGCTGGTCGGCGACGTTCCCCGATCGAGTCAGGGCGGCGATCGTGATCGCCTCGGCCGCGCGCCATACCGCGCAAAACATCGCGTTCCACGAGGTCGGTCGCCAGGCGGTCATGGCCGACCCGAACTGGCGCGGTGGCGACTATTATGAAAATGGCGATCCTCCGGCCGCCGGCCTCGCGGTCGCGCGGATGGCGGCCCACATCACCTATTTGTCGGAGGCGGGGCTGACCGAGAAGTTCGGACGCCGCCTGCAGACGCGCAGCGCCAAGAGCTTCGGTTTCGACGCCGATTTCCAGGTCGAAAGCTATCTCCGTCATCAGGGGATCAGCTTCGTCGATCGGTTCGATGCCAATTCCTATCTCTATATCACCCGCGCGACCGACTATTTCGACCTTGCGGAGGAACATGGCGGGCAGCTCGCCAATGCTTTCCGCGCGAGCAAGGCCCGGTTCTGTCTGATCAGCTTCGATACCGACTGGCTCTACCCGACAGCGGAATCGCGCGCGATCGTGCACGCGCTGAACGCAGCAGGCGCCCCGGCCAGTTTCGTCGAGCTCAACAGCCCATTCGGGCATGACGCCTTCCTGCTCGATTCGCCCGGGATGAACCGCGTTATCGATGGTTTCCTGAGGGCCGGCGCGTGACCTTTCATCATGCCGGGCCGTTTCACCGATACACAGGGGCCGCGGCATGAGCCTGCTTTCGGATCGTTATTCGTCTCTCCCCGCGGGAGAGGGAATTTAATGAGTCTTCGTCCCGACCTTGCCATCATCGCCGACAATGTCGCGGCGGGCAGCCGCATCCTCGATGTCGGCTGCGGCGATGGTGCGCTGATGGCCGCGCTGCGTGACGCGAAGGGCGTCGACGCGCGCGGGCTGGAGATCGATGCAGGCAATGTCGCGGCGGCCGTCTCTCGCGGGCTTTCCGTGATTCAGGGCGACGCGGATTCGGACCTGGCGGGTTATCCGGAAGCTAGCTTCGACTATGCCATCCTCAGCCAGACGCTGCAGACCACGCGGCGCCCCGACATGGTGCTCGATCATCTGCTCCGGATTGGGCGACGCGCGTTCGTGTCCTTCCCCAACTTCGCGCATTGGCGTGGGCGTACCTCGCTCATGTGGGGCGGGCGCATGCCGGTGACCCGGCTGTTGCCCGAACAATGGTACGACACGCCCAATATCCATCACGTCACGATCGACGACTTCCGCGCCTTCGTGAAAGAACGCGGTATCACCGTCGAGGGGGCTTGGTTCCTGTCGGGTGACAAGCGCACAAAGTCGGCAGCCGCCAATTTCTTTGCCGAACATGCGGTCTTCCTGTTGAAGGGTTGATCTCGATCAGGAACCTTCCGGCCCTTTCATGTGTTGGGCGACATGAAATTCCGAGGACTACATGCCCACAACCGCTCTTATCGTTGAAGACGAGATTTTCGTGGCGCTCGATCTCGAGCGAATCCTGACCGACGCCGGCTATCACGTAAAGGCGATCGCCGCGGATCGAGTCGGCGCGATCGAGGCAGCGAGCGACTGCCATTTCGCCCTGGTCGACGTCAACCTTCGCGACGGACCGACCGGGCCCGCGCTCGCCGCAACGCTCGCTCGCGATTACGGTTTGAAAGTGATCTTCGTGACAGCCAACCCTGCGCAGATTGGCGATGCCAACGGCGCGCTCGGTTATATCCGCAAGCCTTTTTCCGAAGCAGCCATCCTTGCGGGGGCGGCCATGGCGAGCGAGAGCACGTGGCATGGCGCCCCCGCCAATGACGATCTGGTACTGCTTGATCGAGAGATCAGCGGCGGCTGAACGCGCGCTCTGGTACGTCGATCGTCACCACCAGCCCAACCGGCAACCAGTCGCGCGTAATCTTGCCGCCGAGTTGCCGAACGGCACTCATTTCCATCAGCTGGGATCCGAAGCCCTTCATTGCGTCCGGTGACGTCACCGGCGGCCCCCCGCTTTCCGTCCAGCGTAATGAGATGCCGGTGTCTAAAACGGCGATATCGAGTGAGATTCGCCCAGTAATGTTGACCAGCGCGCCATATTTGGTGGCGTTGGTGGCAAGCTCATGGAACAGCAGGGCAAGCGGTGTCGCCGAACGATCGTCGATCTCTATATCGGTGCCGCCAACGGTGATCCGCTCCAGGCCAGTCGACTGATACGGTCGAAAAAGCTCTCCCAACAGGCCGTGCAGGCTGTTCTGCGATACCGCAGGTCGCGAGTTGGCGCTGTGCGGCCGGACGAAGTCATGCGCCCGGCCGAGTGCGGTTATCCGCTCGCGCAGGTCCTCCGCGACGCCGGCCAGTTCGGGTTTGCTGCGCGCGGCGAATCCGACCAGCCCGGCGATGACCGCGAAGATGTTCTTGATGCGGTGGCTCAACTCCTGCGCAATGATCTCGCGCTCTTCGCTCGCCTCTTTCTGCTCGTGGATATCGGTGCACGTGCCGAACCAGCGCACGACCGCGCCGGAGTCGTCGCGCAGCGGGAGCGCGCGGCCCAGCGTCCAGCGATAATCGCCATCAGCGCGTCGCAGGCGGTACTCGATCTGATAAGGATCGCCCGTTTCGAGCGAGTGGCTCCAGCGTTCCCAGGCGCGCGATTGATCGTCGGGATGGAACATTCCGTTCCATTCCACGCCGTCGGTCGACCCTTCGGGCATGCCGGTGAATTCGTACCAGCGCGCATTGTAATAATCATGATAGCCGTCAGGCAGGGCCGACCACACCATCTGCGGCATCGCGTCGGCGAGCACGCGGAAGCGGTTGTGACTCTCGTTGAGCGCGCGGTGCGTGGCGTGCTCGGTCTCGCGCCACGCGGCTGTGTCGCGGCTGTCGCGCAGCCGGGCCATCACTGCTTCGGCCAGGGTGGTCAGTCCCTGATGCTGCAATGGCGTCAATCCGTCACGCTGGATCGTGTCGATCACGCAAAGCGAGCCAAGTGGCACCCCGTCGTCCGAAACCAGCGGAGCACCCGCATAAAAGCGGATATGGGGATCGCCGGTGACAAGGGGGTTGTCGGCGAAACGTGCGTCCCGCGTCGCATCGGGCACGACCATAATGTCGATGCCCCGCATCGCGAACGCGCAGAAGCTCGTCTCGCGCGGGGTCTCGGTCGCCTCAAGCCCGGTTCGGGCGATGAAGGTCTGGCGACGTTCCTCCACCATGCTGACCAGCGCCATCGGCGCATCGCACAGCGCGGCGGCGAAATCGGTGATCTGACGAAGCCCGTCATGATCGCGCAGCGATTCGATATCATGCGCGGCGAGCGCTTCGGCCCGTGCCGCCTCGTCGATCAAGCAGTCTGACGAGGTGGCCGAACCGACCGTGGAAGTTTGGTTCATGGAAGCGTGAACGCGTGACGTGCTCAGAAGGGTACGTCGTCGTCTAAATCGTCCGCAAAGCTGCTGCTGCCGCGATTGGCCGGGGCACCACCGCCACGGCTCGCGCCGCCGCCAAAGCCGCCGCCCGAGGATCCGCCGCCATAACCACCGGACGATCCGCCGCCGAAATCGTCATTGCCGCCGAAATCGTCGCGCTGGGCACCACCGCCGCCGCCACCCGAACCGCCGCCGGGGCCGTCGAGCATGGTCAGCACGGAATTGAAGCCCTGCAGGACGATCTCGGTCGAATATTTGTCCTGGCCTTGGGCATCCTGCCACTTACGGGTCTGTAGCGCGCCTTCGATATAGACCTTGCTGCCCTTGCGCAGATAGCGCTCCGCGACATTCGCCAGGCCTTCGTTGAAGATCGCGACCGAATGCCATTCGGTCTTTTCCTTGCGCTCGCCGGTGTTCTTGTCCTTCCAGGTGTCGGACGTGGCGATGCGCAGGTTCACCACCTTGCCGCCATTCTGGAACGAACGGCTCTCGGGGTCGCGCCCCAGATTGCCGACGATGATGACCTTGTTGACGCTGCCCGCCATATTGATTCTTCCTACAAACCGAGTCCGATAGCGGCCCAGTATGTAGCGCCCGCGGCGACGTATGCCAGCGCGAACAGATACCCCACCATAAACAAGGGCCATTTCCAGCCATTGGTCTCGCGCCTTGTTACCGCGATCGTGGAAATGCATTGCGGGGCGAAGACGAACCACATCAGGAAAGCGAGGGCGGTCGGCAGGCTCCAGCGGCCGCGCAGGCGGTCTGCCAGCTTGGTCTCGCCGGCCACGTCCTCCGGATTGTCAATCGAATAGACCGTGGCGATCGCGCTGACAGCCGCTTCGCGTGCGGCCATTGCCGGCAAAAGGGCAAGCGCGATGTCATGATTGAAGCCGATCGGCTTCACGACGACCTCGATGCCCGAGGCGATTCGCCCGGCGATCGAATATTCGCTCTGCTTCTGCCCCGCCGGCGCGACAGGATAACTCGCGAGCGCCCAGAGCAGCACCACGGTCAGCGCAATGGTGGTGCCGGCGCGCTTCAGGAAAATGAGTGCCCGGCTCCACAGCCCGATCAGCACGTCGCCGAGCCGCGGCCATTGATATTTCGGCATCTCCATCATGAAACCGGAGGACGCGCCCTTGGTCACCGTCCGTCGCAGGACCAACGCCGCGACGAACGCTCCGACGATGCCGAGCACGTACAGGCCGAACATCACCAGTCCCTGCAGTCCGACGAACGGCAGCACCCGTGTGTTGGGAATCAGCGCACCGATGATCAGCGTATAGACCGGCAGCCGCGCCGAGCAGGTCATCAGCGGCGCGATCAGGATAGTGGTCAGCCGGTCTTTCTCGTCGTCAATCGTCCGCGTCGCCATGATGCCGGGCACGGCGCAGGCGAAGCTCGACAACAGCGGGATGAAGGCCCGCCCCGACAGGCCGACATGCGCCATCAGCCGATCCATCAGAAAGGCGGCGCGGACCATATAGCCCGATGCCTCGAGTACCAGGATGAAGGTGAACAGGATCAGGATCTGCGGCAGGAACACCACTACCGCGCCGACGCCGGCAATCAGCCCGTCGACGACGAGCGACCGCAGGAAACCGGCAGGCAGTTCGCTGCTGGCCAGGGTCGACAGCCAGGCCATGCCCGATTCAATCCAGCCGATCGGCGCTTCGGACCAGGCGAACACCGACTGGAACATCACGAACAGCAGGGCGAGCAACAGCATCGGCCCGACGATCGGATGCAGCGCGATTGCATCGAGCGCATGGCCCCAGCGCCGCGTGGGCGTTTCGGAAACGGTGGACGCCACCGCGATCGCACGGGCGCGGCGTTGCAGGGTGACGATATCCTCCTGCACGCTGCCGTCGCTTGCGCGCAACTGCTTCGCGGCACCATGGACGAGGATATCGGCGAGCCGCGCCTTGAGATCGTCCAGCCCGCGACGCCGCACGGCGACGGTCGGCACCACCGGCACACCCAGCTCGCGCGACAATCGCTCGGGATCCAGGATTAGCCCGTCGCGCTCGGCCAGGTCGAACATGTTGAGCGCGACCACCACCGGCAGCCCCAGCGCGATGAGTTGCAGCGCGAAGCGAAGATGATTGTCGAGATTGGCGGCATCGACCACCACGACCAGCGCATCGGGCAACCGCTCGCCGTCCTGCGTGCCGGTCACCACGTCCCGCGTGACGCGCTCGTCGGGGCTTGAGGGATCGAGACTATAGGCGCCGGGCAGGTCGACCAGTTCGACCGGGCGGCCATCGGGCAGCGCGAGACGGCCCGAATGCCGCTCCACCGTCACACCGGGATAATTGCCGACCTTCTGGCGCGCGCCCGTCAGCGCGTTGAACAGCGCGCTCTTGCCGGCGTTGGGATTGCCGACCAGCGCCACGAGCGGCGCGGCATTCATGACCGTACCAATCTAGCCGGCGATGGGGGAAACGTGGATTGCGCCCGCCACGGCGCGGCGGAGCGCGACGGTCATGCGCCCAATGCGGCAGGCGATCGGGCCCTTGCCCAAAGTCGCGCGGTGCAACACTTCGACGCCGACACCCTCGTCGAAGCCGAGCTCGCGCAGGCGGCGCGCTTCGGGCACACTCAGCTCGGTCCAGGCGATTCCGGCGACCGTCGCGCGTTGCCGATGCGGTAGCGATTCGAGGCTCAGGGGCGTTTGCACAAGTCGGCAATAAGCTCGTTGCGATTGATTATCAATAACCCGACAAGCGATTTAAAGGGAGGAGTTTCACACCACCGGATAGCGCAGCCGCCCGATGAACCGGGAGAGGCTTGGCATATGCTCGGTACGCGCGAGGAAGCCCGATTTTGCCTTTTCGAACTTCATGATCCCCTCGATCCGCCGGGCGAGAAAGGCCCGGGTATCCGCCCAGCCCTCGCTCTCGTCGTCGAGGAATACCGTGATCGTCGTGGCATAGACCCCGGCCAGGATCGTGCGCTTGGTATAGTGATTATAGTCGGTCGCGGTATCGCCCGCCGCGCGCCACATCAGGTCGGCCGCGTGCCAGCCGAGCTTGCCGCCGCGCGCGACATTCTGCGGCATGGCAAGGATCGCCAGCGCCCGGCGCAGCGCCTCGCGATTCGGCGCCGCCTCCGTCAGGCGCGCCTCGACCAGCGCCGTGATCTTCGCGCGGATTTTCATGGTGGCGAGCCGCTCCGGTGTCAGAGCAGCCGCCATCGCGGCATCGATATGGGTGAACCAGGCGTGGATCATATCGACCGCGCCACCGGGAAATGCGACCTTGGCGACTTCGCGGTCGACGCCCGCCGAATCGGCTGCGACGTCGCGCGCGGCATCGTTCCAGCCATCGAATGCGGCATTGGCCGCGATCAGCGGTGCCAACGCCTCGCGGATTTCGTCGAGCGTCGGGTCCTCGGGCAGGGCAGCCATCATGCGTCTCCTCGCTTCCTATCTAGACCCGGCCTCCGCCGGTGCAAGCGGCGCTGGACGGTCGCGGACCAGCACCAGCGCGACCGCGACGAGCACGGCGCCCGCCAGATCGGGCGCGCCGAGCCGCTCATTATAGACGATCAGCCCGACCGTCGCGGCAACCACCGGCTGAACGAGTAGCGCGATCCCGACCACCAGCGGCGACAATTTGCCGAGCGCGTAGATCAACAGGGCTTGGCCGACGACCTGGCTTACCAGCGCCAATGCGATCAGCGGGGCCCAGTTGTGCGGCCAGATCCGCTCGCCCAGCAGGATCGCGAGCAGCAACAAGGGCAGGATGCTCGCCCCCGTCGCAAGGGCAAGCGCCGGCAGCGAGTCGAGCCGCTCCCGGACACGCAGCATCACGACGAAATAAAACGTATAAAGAAGTCCCGCGACCAGGCAGAGCAGATCGCCGACTAGGTTCTTCGGGTCGAGCTGATAGGATCGGCCCATCAGCAGCGCCGCGCCGATCGTCGCCAGCGCAAGGGCGATTCCCTGCATCCGGGTCGGCAGCGCGCGCGCGGCGAGGAAGCCATAGACCGGAAAGAACAAGGTCGCCGAATTGCCGAACAAGGTGGCGTTGGCCAGGGTCGTCTGCAGGATGCCGATATGCCAGGCCCCCAGATCCGCGGCGAAACAGACCCCCGCCAGCGCGAACAGCACCCACATGCCACGGCTCAATCGCTGCGGCCGCCAGCCTCCCACCATCGCCGCCGCAAGAAGGATCGGCGTTGCCAGCGCGATACGCCAGAAAGCGGACGCGACCGGACCGGTGTCCGCCAGACGCACGAACCAGGACCCGAAGGCGAGCATGACATTGGCGACGATCAGCGCGGCAAATGCCACGCGCAGAGAGCCCGGACTTTGCGCTACGACAGTTTTTCTTGGAGATGCGGGCTGGTGCATGCGGCCCCTTAGCGGTCTATGTCCCACGCGTCAGGTAGCAAAAGGAAACTCAGTTTCATGCCAAGCCTCTTCGATCCTATCCAGCTCGGCGCCATCCACGCGCCAAACCGCGTCTTGATGGCGCCGCTTACCCGAGGCCGCTCGACCCGCGACCATGTGCCGCAGCCGCTGATGGGCGACTATTACGCGCAACGCGCCGGCGCCGGCCTGATCATCAGCGAGGCGACTGGAATCTCGCGCCAGGGCCTGGGCTGGCCGTTCGCGCCGGGCTTGTGGACCGACGAGCAGACCGAAGCGTGGAAGCCGGTCGTCGCGCAGGTTCATGCCGCGGGCGGGCGGATCGTCGCGCAGCTCTGGCATATGGGCCGCATCGTCCATTCGAGCCTGATCGGCGCGCAGCCGGTCTCCTCCTCGGCGACGACCGGGCCGGGCCAGGCGCATACCTATGACGGCAAGCAGGATTATGAGGAAGCACGGCCGCTCCGGCTCGACGAATTCCCCGGCCTGCTCGACGATTATGAGCGCGCGACGCGCAACGCGCTGGCGGCCGGTTTCGACGGCGTG
>Ga0247735_1000147_pt1 | contig 32571 bp, 38 predicted proteins | sample UWRJL178409R2_FD_180934 | JGI IMG/M metagenome (GOLD analysis project Ga0247735, IMG submission 180934) | Plant litter microbial communities from Arlington Agricultural Research Station in Wisconsin, United States - UWRJ-L178-409R-2 | ecosystem: Environmental > Terrestrial > Plant litter >... | reverse complement strand
TTCTCCCACTGTTCGGCGCTCAAGCCATGTCGATCCAAGATGCCGCTCCCTCCGCCGACCTTGAATCCGATCTCGTCGGAAAAGGGAATCCCCTAAATGTCCACAGGCCCTAGTCTGCAATACGGAGCGATTCTTTTCCAGATTGTTCCTGCATCATCGTCAAACAGGCACCGAGCCGGCGCTCAGGCGCTATGCTTACTGAACAGAGAGCGGTTCGCCGGCCGCGCTGGCTGCGCCATTCACGTAGGCAGCCCATGGTAAGAGGATGCTCTGGGCCGCCCGACATAGCCGGAGACCTAGTGTTCAGCCGCACGATGCGAGTGACGGCAGGTGTCAAGCCGCTCTCATAAGCGTCCTATGCCAGAGATTGATGAAAAGGTGAGTCCGGCAATTGAAGGGTACGAATGGATGGCACCGCGCAACCGCTATCGCGGGGATGATATCGTCAGGCTACAATTCCCTCCAAGGGAGGCTCAAGACGAAGGTTGTCACCTCGTTCATCACGAACGAAACCTCGCCACCGTGCCCGCGCGCAATCTGTCTTGCCAGACTAAGCCCAATGCCGGTCCCGTCTGACTTGCTGGTATTGAAGGGGCGAAAGATGCGAACAGCATCCTCAACGGCCACACCACGCCCGGAATCTTGGATCACGACGACAAGTGCTGTGTCCGTATACGTTATATTAAAGTGAACACGGGGAGGGCTGCAGATACCATCGATCGCGGCCTCGCCGGCGTTCTGGAGAAGCGCCCACAGAGCTTGGCCGATCTGATCCCGATCCAGCGGCCAGGCCGGGCCATTCTCCGCATCGACGAAAAGCTCAACGCCATTCCAGCGTCCCCTGAAAAGCCGGGCAAGATCGTCTACGATTTGCGAGACAGATACGGGGGCGGGCCGAGGAGGAGGAAGTCGCGCGAGTTCGCGATAAGCTTCGGTGAAACGTTGCAAGCCGTCAGCGCGCCTGGCTAGCGTCCCGAGGATCTCGCGGATCAACCCTGGATCGGTGTCAAGGCGATCGAGCGCCGCTTCCCCGCTCTCTGCCAACGAAACAATGGGAGCGAGACCGTTCATAAGTTCGTGACCAAGCACGTGAATCATCTCGGCCGTCGCCCGCGCCTCCGCCGCCCTCTCTTCCTGTTCGACGTCGATCAATGCAGCGACCGAACGTCCCATTTGCGGGGCGCCTAGTATGACGCGATCGATCCGCCAAACGTGCCCTCCGTAGCGCAGGTGAATTGCATCGGGATCAAGAAGCGCGGCCGGAGTGGGCAGAATGCAATCGTCGGTCCCGAACGTGCGCCGCGCCGCTCGATTGAGCACGCGGACACGATCGCGCTCGATGGCCAGCATCGGTGTAGGTGCGGCATCGAGCAGCAAGTGATCGGCAGCCGTTTCGCGGAACTCTTCTCTCGTGGATGTCGGCGTTTGGCGACGCCTCGCCATTTCCCACCAGATAATGGCTGAAAGCCACGCCGCCGCCAGTATGGCACCGATGAATGATCCCCATAAACCCGAGCGCCATGCCACGTTGGCTATCGCTCCGCACCCGATCAGGCCGAGCGAGAGGGCCACTGCTCGCGAAACAGCGTTACAAGCCATAACGTGCCATGCGCCGGTACAGCGCGCCGCGACTTAAACCCAATGCGGCAGCGGCATGGGTGATATTGTGGCGATGTTCGCGCAACGCAGCCTCGATCATCGTCCGTTCCGCATCTGTGAGGTCGAAGTTCGCCTCTCCGATGGTGGTCGGTGCGGCAGCGGATGAAGATGGACCCAATAATGCCGCGTCGATAACGCCGTCATCAGCGAGGATAATCGCTCGTTCCATGGCTGAGGCGAGGCCGCGGACCTCGTCGGACCAGACGGTGGTCCGGACTACCGCTTCGGCCGCCTGTGTCAGGCGCGCCCACGGCTTGCCGAACCGATCGGCCGCGACGCGCGCGAAGTGCCGTGCAAGCAGCACTGGATCGTCTTCCCGCGCGGAGAGCGGCGGGACGGCCACTTCAATCGTCGCCAGACGGCGCCGAAGTGCCGGGATCAGAGGGTCGGTCGCATCGGCAATGGTGATGCAACGGAGCATCGGCGGCAGATGGTCGAGCAGCGTTGCCTGCGCGAGCCGGTCAAGCTGGTCAGCATGGCGTAGGATGGCGGTGCCAGCGGCACCGGTGAGCCACTCCCATCGATCTTTGCAGTGCAGGTCGACGCGCATGATTGGCTCGTTCGCATTCGGCGACGTTTCGTAAATCGCCTGCGCGACCAGCGCGCGCCCGCTTCCGGTCGGGCCAGTAACAGCGATACTAGCGCGTGTCGGTCCGACGCGATGGATCAGCGCGCGCAGGCCGCACATGGCGGCGCTTTCGCCGATCAGCACCGCAGGCGGCTCATCAGTCGGGGGAGGCGCCGGCGCGAGTGCTACGGCAGGGCTACGCGCCATTGCCGCCTCTAGCTTGGCAACGAGATCGGAATTGCGCCAAGGCTTCATCACGAAGTCTCGCGCGCCCGCTTGCATAGCGGCGACCGCAATGCGGATCCCGCTATGCGCGGTGATGACGACGACGCACGCGGAAGGATCGCCAGCCATGATACGGCCGAGACAAGCAAGCCCCTCTTCGCCATCGGCAGCCCCGGTGCTGAAGTTCATATCGAGGAGGATCGCGGCATAACGCCGCCGCGCCAACCGCGACCACGCTTCCTCCGGTCCGTTCGCGGTATCGAGCCGATAGCCTACTATGCGCAAGGCGATGTCCAGAGCGCGTGCGATCGCCGGATTATCGTCTATCAGCAGAATCGCCGTTTCGCTTGACTCGTCTTCCGACCGTCCGCCCGTGGACGGTGTGTCCATAAATGGACGCTCGCTACCGGTCGGGCTGTTGGAAAGTCTTTCTTTCATAACGGCTTAGGCTTTCTTGCCTTTATCGACGACATTAACACCCATGATGACCGAACAGCCGACACAAGCAACCGCTTCTCCGGGAGCGGCGATGGATCGCCGGGTCAAACGGCGTCCTACACCTTGGTGGCGGCGGCGGGGAACGCTTGTTGTCGTGACGCTGATAATCGCGGCATTGATAGTGTGGCGCTTCGTGCCGGCGAGCGGATCGACCGACATGGCTGCTGCTGACATTGAGACAGGGAAGGTCCAACGCGCGCCATTCGCCGACTATCTGCCGGTTCGCGCGACCGTCGCGCCGCGCCTCACGACGCTGGTCGGCGTGCTTTCGGGCGGCCAGGTCGAGAAGCTCCTAGTGCAGGACGGCACGATGGTGGCGGAAGGACAGTCGCTCGCGACGCTCGCCAATCCCACGCTCAAGCTCGACGTGCTAACGCGCGAGGCGCAGATCGCAAGCCAACTGGGCAGCGTTGCAGGTGAAAACCTAAGCATCGAGCGTAACCGTCTCGACCGAGCCGGGCAAATCTCGCAAGCGAACTATGACCTCATCAAGGCGCGCCGCGATCTCTCAATACGCCAGCAACTCCACGATCAGGGATTCCTCTCCAACGAGGGCATCAAGAGCTATGCTGCCGAAGCTGACTATCAGGAGAAGCGGCTGGCGCAGCTTCGATCGGGGAGTGCATCGGAAGCGCGCATCACCGCCACGCAGGGACAGCGCTTAGAGGATACGCGGGGGCGGCTCACAAGCAACCTCGCTGCCGTTCGCGCCGGCCTCGACGCGTTGGTGATCCGCGCGCCGGTCGCGGGCCGGCTTACCAACTTCACGATCCAACCTGGACAGACGCTCAAGCCCGGTGATCCGGCTGGCCAAGTCGACAGTGAAGGATCGTGGAAGCTGGAAGCCGACATCGATGAATATTATCTCGGTCGCGTGCGCGTAGGCCAGAAGGCGAGCGCGGATGCGCTACGCCTCACCGTCTCCAAAGTGCTGCCGAGCGTCAAGGACGGGCGGTTCCGGGTCGAGCTGACGTTCGACGTTGGGGCACCGATCGGGCTCAATCGCGGACAGACGCTAGACATCCGCATCACGCTCGGCAGCACTGCGCCCGCACTGGTCGCGCCGACTGGCGGCTGGCTGGACGCGGGCGGCGGATCCTCAGTCTTCGTCCTCGACACCGACGGCCGGCATGCGCGGCGCCGGGCAGTGAAGACCGGACGGCGAAACCCCGAGCAGGTCGAGATCCTCTCTGGCCTCCAGCCGGGTGACCGCATCGTTACCAATAGCACCGCGTCCATCAAGGGCGACCTCCTCAACATCCGCTAGGCTGAAAGGCAATCCCGTGATCCGTCTCGAGAACATCCAGCGCCGCTACGTCTCCGACGAGGTGGAGACTACAGCACTTCACGACATCGATCTTCACGTCGAAGCCGGTGAGTTCGTGGCCGTTATGGGCCCTTCGGGCTGTGGAAAATCGACCTTGCTCAACACGCTCGGCACCGTTGATCGCCCCACGGGCGGGCGCTACCTGTTCGGCGAACGCGACCTTGCCGCGCTCGACGAACAAGCGCTGGCGCAGTTCCGCGGGCAGATGCTCGGCTTCGTCTTCCAGAGCTTCAACCTAATCGACGAACTGACGATTGAGGAGAATGTCGCGCTCGGCCTCGCCTATCGCAAGGACGCGGGCGACCGGCGCGCGCGCGTTGCGGCGGCGATGGACAAGGTGAGCATTGCCCACCGCGCCCGCCACTATCCGCACCAGCTTTCGGGTGGTCAGCAGCAGCGCGCCGCTATCGCGCGCGCGATAGTCGGCGATCCCAAGCTGATTCTTGCCGACGAGCCGACTGGCAACCTCGACACCGTCAACGGTGAGCAGGTGATGAACATCCTCACTGGCCTCAATGACGAGGGCGCGACAATCGTCATGGTCACACACTCGCCAAGCCACGCCGATATGGCGAAGCGGCGTATCGACATGCTCGACGGCCGCATCGTCGCTTCCGCTATGCGCGCGATCTGAATCAGCCACATCTCCAAAGGATCGCCATGAACCGCCTCACCCCGCTAGGCTGGCCACACGGGCCGCTAATATCAAGACGGGCGGCTCGGGCAGCGTCGATGTGGTCCGCGTCACCTGCGGCTGACGCCGCTCTCAGTCAGGATCATCCGCGATGAACCGCTTCGCTCTTCTCAGCCTCTATCGCTCGCTTACCCGCCACAAGCTCTATGCCGCACTCAATATCGGCGGGTTGGCGGTAGGCATTGCCGTTTTCTTGGTGCTTGGCCTCTACGTCCGGTTCGAGACGAGCTTCGAGCAGTGGCTGCCCGGGCATGATAAACTCTATCTTGTCGAAGAATATTACGACCAGCCCGGCAGCCCGGCCAATGGCTATAGTACGTCCACAATGGGGGGGCTGATCGACCAACTCCGCGAAGATTTCCCTGGCACCGTTGGCACGCGTATCCAGCCAATGGACGCGAACGTAGTTCGTAACGGCGTGGGAACAACTGAGCAGTTCGCCTACGCCGACCCCAACCTCTTCGAGCTTATCGCACTGCCGATGGCGCAGGGTGACGGCGTCCAGGCACTGCGCGATCCATCGACGATACTGCTGAACGAGACGCTTGCTCGCAAATACTTCCCTAGTGATGATGCCGTGGGTCAGACCCTGACGCTCACTGTTATGGGAAAGACGGCGACCTACCGGGTCGGCGGCGTGTTCCGCGATCTCCCAAAATCAACGGAGTTGAGCTTCTCCATTCTGGGCCGAATGCCGACCGTGCCAACCGACCCCTACTGGTTTCATTGGGGAAGTGAGCGGGTTCAGACGTATCTACGCTTTGACACGCAGCAGGGCGCAGACCACCTGCGTGCACAGCTTCGTGCCTTCGTTGATCGCCGCGCGATCAAGGACCAAGGGCCCGAATTGGTGAAGCAGCTTAGCCTCCAGATCACCCCGATGGCCGACATTCACCTTCAGACGCCCGGCCGCAAGCTAACCGTCACGACGCTAGGGCTAGTCGGCTTGCTCACGTTGCTGATTGCCATCATCAACTATGTGAACCTCGCGACTGCTCGTGCCGGTTTGCGCGCGCGCGAGGTGGCGATGCGCAAGGTGCTGGGCGCGGACCAGCGTGCGCTGCTCGGCCAGTTTCTGGGCGAGGCGATTTTAACCGTAGCACTCGCAGCCTTGATCGGGCTGATCCTTGCGGAGCTTGGCTTACCCCTCATCAATGCCGCGGGTGGACTGACGCTTGCCATTCCTTATACAGTCGTCGTGCCAGCGTTAGCGATGCTGATCATGTGTGTCGGCGTCGCTGCCGGTCTTTATCCCGCCGTCCTACTGTCACGCTTCCCGGCAGCCGCTGTCCTAGCATCGGCTCGATCGCCTGGCGGGGGCAGGTCTGGAGCGCGCGTGCGCGAAGCCTTGGTCGTCTTCCAGTTTGCACTTGCGATCGCATTCATGGTCGGAACGGGCGTTCTGGTGGCGCAGACCCGCCACGTGCGAAGCACTGACATAGGTTTTCGGCGCGATGGTCTTATTATTGTCGGCTCGTCCGCAGATGCCGCTATCGACAAGTCCCAGTTATCATCTTTCTTGGAGCAGGTCCGCCAACTGCCCAACGTTAAATCGATCACAACCTCAGACTCCACGCCGGGATACAGCAGTGGGAACACGAACAGTTATGCAGTGCCGGGGAAAGCAGGCCCCGGCCCGAACCTGCAGGGAATTCGGATCGGGCCAGGATTTTTTGAAACCTTCGACTTCAGGCTGCTTGCGGGACGCCTGACGGACGCATCGCACCGTCTTGATGATGCCCTAAACGCCCCCAATGTCGGCGATCCGCTCAACGTGATCGTCAATCGGCGGGCGGCAACGATGCTCGGATTCCGGACCCCCGAGCAGGCTATCGGCCGAACTATCAGAAACGGCTCGCCACGCACGATCGTCGGCGTAGTCGACGACGCGCGCTTCTTCTCGCCACGCGACCCAGTGAACGGCACCATATATTTTCTCCAGTCCGAACAGTCCGCCGATCCTCGGGTGACCCTGCGTGTGGGTGGAGATCCGCGCGCGCTCACCGATCAAGTTCGCTTGATTTGGAGAAAGGTCGCCCCACAGGTTCCGTTCTCTGCGAAGACAGCCGAACAAAGCCTACAAGATTATTATGATGCCGACGATCGTACCGCCCGGCTCTTCGGCATTGGTGCCGGCTTAGCCGTGCTCATAGGTTGTGTCGGTCTCTGGGGCCTTGCCTCGTTCAATACTTCGCGGCGGGTAAGGGAGATCGGCATCCGCAAGACGCTGGGGGCTTCTTCAAGCGACATCGTGAAGCTGCTCGTCGGCCAGTTTCTGCGCCCAGTCCTGATTGCCAATCTGGTAGCTTGGCCGCTGGCGTTCGTTGCTATGCGGGCGTGGCTGGCGGGGTTCGACGACCGGATAGCACTCTCGCCACTCTTCTTTGTCAGCGCAAGCTTGCTTGCGATCGTAATTGCGGTGCTGACCGTTCTCGGCCAGTCGCTCCGCGCAAGCCGCGCGGCTCCCGCCTGGGCGTTGCGTCATGACTAGGAAAGCGATCGCAACTGTCGCAGCGCTATGCCTCTCCGGTATGGCATCGGCCGAGACGCTACGCGATGCTATCGCGGCGGCCTACGCCACCAATCCTCAACTCGCGGTCGCACAGGCACGGCAGGAAGCGCTGGCAGAAACGCCGGAGCAGGCACGCGCGTTGGGCCGGTTGACCGTCGAAGTAGATGGGGCGGGCGGCTACAGCCGCTCCGACTATGGCAAGGGCGGCAGCGGTAGCGTCACGGCGAGCCTCCCTATTTGGACCGGCGGGCGTGTTTCGTCTGCGGTGCGTGCGGCGTCCCGAGATGTCGCGGCCGGTGCGGAAAGTGTGCGCGATACGCAGGCCGCAGTACTGGAGGCGGTGGTTGGTGCCTACGCCGACCTGCTATATGCTCAGCAGGCGGTGGTGGTCTCCCGCGCTGATATTGAGCTGCTGGACAATCAAGTCGCCGAGGCGCGGTCGCGCTTCAAGCTGGGACAGGCTACCCGCACCGACGTCGCCCAGCTAGACGCGCAGCGAGAATCCGCCGCGGCGACCTTGGCAGATGCCGAGGGAGCGGAGGCGGCGATCACCGCCACCTACCGCGCGACGGTAGGTCACAGCCCCGGACCGCTCGACGCCACGCCACCCGCACCCGCTACGCTGCCCAGAAACGTCAACACAGCGGTTAGCCGTGCTTTAGAGGCCAATCCCATTGTTCGGCAGCAGCGTTATGCCGCTGGGGCAGACGCTGCGCGTATCGATCAGCAGCGCGCCGAACGGAATCCCTATGTAGGATTGGGTGGCACCTATGGCTACGCAGCCGCAGGCTATGCCAACGCCGCAGTAGCTGGCGTAACGGTGCGAGTACCGTTGCTTACCGGCGGCCTCATATCGTCGCGTGTTCGGCAGGCTGAGGCCACATACCGTGCGGACCGCTTTGCCGTTGAGGCTGTGGAACGCGACGCAACTCGATCCGCAGAGACAGCTTGGGCTAACCTAGCCGCTGCGCAGGCCCGCGCGCACGCCAACGCGCGCCGTGTAGATGCCGCCGAACTGGCACTCAAAGGCGTTCGTGCGGAATATGCCTTTTCACTACGGACAACTCTCGACATTTTGATCGCAGACGAAAGTCTCCGTGCTGCTCAGCTCGCGCTGGCGCGCAGCCGCAGTGATGTCCTCATCAGTCAGGCAGCACTGCTGCGTGCTACAGGAGAGTTGGGCTTGCGTACTTACGAGCCTTAGAACCTTCTACCGATCAGTGGCCTTTTCAGATGCTCACTACGGTCCGGCGAGGATTCACTCCATTTCTTGAATATTTATACCGCCACTTAGCGGATTTAGATTGGCGAGATCTGGAGGCGTCTTTTATTGACGCCAAATCATTGTGAGCCCAAGCATCTGCTTGGCGCTCGACTTAGATGCTTTAGTCTTCGCCCAGCGCCGACAACACCTGAGAGAAGGGAAATCGGTATGAACATGAAGCACATTGCTACAGCCGTCGTCGTGGTGGCTGGTGTCGCATCCGCGGTGCCCGCGGCTGCTACGGCAAGTCCGGTGACCGTCGCTGCCACCTCGATCGCCTTCGACGAGTTCGGCTCGCCGACGGTCAACGGCAGCGCCATCAACAACCTAATCCCGGACGCCTCGCTTGCTCCCGATCGGCTCGCATCGAACAACTGCAACTGCGGCCCCTCCGTCTGATCGCTGCGGCGCCCATAACGAAGGTCCATTCAAACTGGGGGGTGTTCAGAGCACCCCCAATTTTCGGAGGCCCATCATGCCCGAGTTAGGTATGAGTGTCGCAACGCAACGGGCCATCCTATATGATGCGCTCACCCCGGACAGACTAGAGCTTATCCTCTTCCCAACGGAACAATGCAATTTCCGCTGCACGTATTGCTACGAGGATTTCGCCAAAGGAAGAATGTCGCCTGAAATCATTTCAGCAATCAAGGCATTAATCAATCGGCGGGTATCGACCCTTAAATGGCTCCACATATCATGGTTCGGTGGAGAGCCGATGATTGCTTATGACATCGTATCCGACATGATGCGGTATGCGCACAGCCGCTGCATGGCGGAGGGCATCCGATTTAGCGCCGCTGCCACGACGAACGGCTACAATCTCACGCGGGATCGCTTTGTCGAGCTCGATTGCCTGAATATGCAGACTTATCAAATATCGCTGGATGGGGCTGCTGACGCGCACGATCAGACCCGGTTACGCATCGATGGAGCCGGCACGTTCGACCGAATCTGGAAGAATATATTAGCTTTCAACGAGGCGTACAGGGACGGGCAGATCAGGAATAGTAGTATACTCCTGAGGCTCCATGTCACGCCCTCAAATGTCGCGTCAATTTGCGAGCTAGCTTCTTTGCTTGATTCACATCTTGACCCTGATGGTTTCGTTGTTCACGTCAAAAACGTGGGTCATTATGGCGGCAAAAATGACGCTGATCGAAAGATACTAAACGCGTGGCAGCCGGAATATAAAGAAATAGAGAAGCGCCTGTACAGCACGCTTTCCCGATTTACCCCGGCGTTCTCGGATTCTGTCTACGTCTGCTACGCATGCAAAGCCAATTCCCTCTCTATTCGGTCCGACGGCTCTCTCAACAAATGTACTGTTGCGCTTAATAGCGATAGTAACAAAGTTGGAATGCTAAACCTGGATGGTACGCTGAGCATCGATCAGGGAAAGATTCAACCATGGCTGAAGCCTCTTGAAACAATGGACAAGAGCGCCCTTGGGTGTCCCGTTCGGCACCTCGCCGCATCTTCCTCGTAGCTGGCGCGGCTAAGCTGCGGAAGCAGCTCAGATGATCGCTCCATAAGTTTTGCGAGTAAGAATAATGGATGGCTCCAATAGCTCCTCAAACCATCTAGCGATCAGAAGCTTTATGGAGGAAGAATGTTGGCATACAACGGCCGCTGGTTTCGAGCGAATCGTCATGCAGCCTATTCATTCGGCTGGATTGCAGCGGGTCTATGCTTATGGCGACGGCATAAGCTACCATTCCGCAGATACGACGATCGATAGGCCGCTGAATGGAAGTGAGATCGATCTGGATGGCGTCCTGCCAAGCCTCAGAATATTTGCCCACTCCGTCGTAAATAACGAGCGCATAAATCAGTTTCTCGATAATATCGGCGGATGGTCATCGTTCACCATCAGAGCCTATTTGTACCCAAGCGGCAGCGGGCTGACGTGGCATACTGACAGAAAGTGTGTGGCTGCATATGTCTATTATGTGCACGAACTATGGGATCCAGCTTGGGGCGGCGAGATATTGCTAGATATGAGCGAACAAAACGAGCCCGTTTGCAAAACTGCGGCTGACACCAAGCTGTACCCGTCCTACCCCGGAGTAACGGCCTCTCGGGGCGTGTTCTATTTGCCGATGCCGAACTCGCTTGTCCTCTTCCGTGGAGGAACGCCGCACTGCGTAAAAAAGGTAGAGCCTGCCGCTGGCAATCGCGCTCGGGCTAGCGTCTCGGGTTTTTTCTACCGGGATTAGGCGTCAATCCTTTCGATAAGGTACGAGAGCGCGGTTCTCAATCGGTGACGATCGCTCGATGCGGCAGGCACCTACGAGCAACAGAATAGTGCTCGCTTTGCGGATCTATAAGCGACGCCGATACGATGTTGTGCCGAGTTCCACCGGCGCAAAGTTGCAGCGATGAAGCGGTCGGCTGCGTCCGGATCGTCGAAGCATACGCGCCTTATCACACGCGCCGCCCCGTGGGGCTCGGCACCGCTGCCAGCGGCCTTTACGGGCAAACGCAGCTGGCTCTCACATCACTGTCGCATTCGCCGGCTGCTCGCGATCAGGTTGTTCTGGTCACGCGCGGATCGTCGAGCGTGGGCTGCAACACGATTCAGCTCGCGGTGGCGTCGGGCTATACGTGCATAACCACGCTTCGGCGCGCAACGCCGGCATGTTGAAGGCATTGGGCGCGCGCGAGGTTCTTAGCCATGCAAGCCCGACGATTGTCGAGGACATGATCGAAGCGATGCCGCCTTGCCGGCACGCTGCATGCCAACGGCAACATGGACGACTGCTTCGCCGTGGTCGCACGATCCTCAAGGATGATGAGGTCGCTCCGATGATCTACCGCGACTTTCTGCCAGAGGCGCTCGCCTCGGGCACGTTCGTCCCGGCGCCGCTGGCAAAGATTGAAGGCCACGGTCAGCTTGGCCTGGAAAATCCGAAGGCGGGCATATCTGCAGCCAAGGTCGTCGTTACCCTAACATGAGCTAGCTTGCGCACTTTCGCACCCTTGCGCGCGCCGCGTTCCCCGATTGGGGGAAGGCGGGTGCGCTGCTGGCGCGCTGCGTGCTGCTTTCACCCGCGCAAAGTCGAGACGGCATGGGTTTTTGGCTGGAGGCTCGATCGAGCCGTCCAGACGCCGATCCAGCCAACCGGAGAAGTCGATTTCAGGCGGTAAGCGAGGGATCTGCCCACCAGGACGGACCCTGCTCGAAATCTGCGTCCAGCCTGACGAGCGGGCCATCCGGAGCATCCGCGACATAGGGCTTCGTGAGCGGCATGCACCGACCCTTCATCCGCCGCACCTCGCCGGCCACGCGCCCACGGCGCTCGAGCAGATCCTCCAGCCACTCAAGATCGTCGAGCATGTCGACCACCCCTCGGCCAGCGAGACAGAAATAGATGCAGCGCTGAAAATCGTCGGCGCCATCGTTGGCGAGGATCGCGGTCAACTTCCGCTTGGCCGACACGTCCCCCTCGTGCGTCCAGGCGATCGCCTCCCGAAGTTCGCGCGCCGAGTAATACGCATCCTCGACGTCCATGCCGATGGCGGCGTTCGCGAGCATACGACGGGTCGGTCGGTTGTCGGCATCCAAAGCGGCATCGCGCAGGGTAATGTCGAGATCGAACCGGTCGTGGAAAATGGTTTTCTTCATCGCAAGTCTCCAGCACGCGGGAACGTACCGTGAACATGCGCGCCGGTCAAGCCGGTCATGAACCACCGGGGGAGGTCTTCACCATGCAGATCGACATCATCGTCGGGCTCCCGCATCTCAACGAGGGTCCGATCCTTCAACGGGCGCGGACGCTACGCACCACAGCCCTGATTTCAGCGAACGGCCTGTCGCGCTGGTGTGACAAGCGCGGCTGGCGCGAGTGGATCGGCTGGCGGACGAGTCAGCTTCGCAACACAAAGGGGCTGGCTGGGCTCTGCCTGGACTCCGCTGGCTTCGTGGCCGCCTCGCGTTACGGCGGATTCCCCTGGACGATTGCCGATTATGTTACCCTCGCCGCCGCCTACCCGTTCTTGTGGTGGGCGAGCGCCGATTATTGCGTCGAACCCGAGATCGCAGGCGATCGCGAAGAGGTGAGCGACCGCATCTCGCGTACCATACGGGCAAACCGTGATTGTCGGCGACTGGCCGACGATCACGGCATCGCCAACGCGATGATGCCGGTCATCCAAGGCCGAACTCCAAGCGACTATGAGCGCTGTGCTGACGCACTAAGCGGAATCGTCGGGCCGTCCGGCTTGCTTGGCGTCGGAAGCATGTGCAGGCGTGACATCCACGGGCCCGAGGGTCTGATCGCCGTGATCGACCATCTCGACCGAGTCCTGCCCGCGGGGGTCCGGCTCCATGCTTTTGGGGTGAAGGGGACGGCGCTGCCGTTCCTTTTGCCATACAGTCACCGCATCGCGTCGATCGATAGCCAGGCCTATGGCGTCGCTGCCCGACGCGCTGCCATCGGCCGCGGTGTCCCCAAGACGGATGTGCTCGTCGCTGATCATCTGGAACGCTGGATCGGTGCCCAACGCGCTCGGTTGGCCCGGCGGCCCCACCAGCTTCCTCAGGTTCGGCTCACGCCTCACGATCCTGTGTCAGTCGATCCCTGGGAAGTTGCCATCGCGCAAGCCCGCGAAGAGATCCGCGACCTGATCGAGACCGGAGAGCTCGACCATGACGAGCTGATCTCCCCGTGGATCGAGCAATGGGCGGCCGACATCTATCGGGACAGGCTCGCAGCCTGAGTGAGGGGAGGGGGAGCCAAGGGCTGACGAGGGGCGGGCCTAAGCCGCTCCCAGCGCCGAGGAGCCCCCTATGCTGCAATCCGCCATCACCAATGACGTCCGTCCGCTGATGGGCGAACTCCGGTGAGCGCTCGGTCGACCAAGGCCGAGGTGCGGAACCCAATCCTGACCCTCCCGGCCGTAGCGCGTCTACGGGCGCTTAGCCCCGAGGCGCGCGTCGCACTCCAGGAGATCCTGCTCGACATCCAGCACGATGCGCGCCTGCGCGCCGAAAAGAGCTGGCGAAGCCGCAAACCGCCGGTCGCGGCCTACTGGGCTGCCTGTGGCGTCTACGCCGGACACATAGCGCGCGCGATCGGACCGGGCCCCGCCCGAGGACTTCGTGCGGGAGGCATCCCATTATCAAAAGAGGGGTCCATCACATGCTGATCGAACTGCGCAAGCTCCGGATCATCAAGGCGCTCTCGGAAGAGACACCCTGCTACACTGCGGAAATATGGATCGACGGCGCGCTCGCCTTCCATGCCAGCAATCGCGGTCATGGCGGTGCCGACGATTATCGTCAGGTCGGCGCAATCACCGAAGCCGAGGCCAACAGCTGGCTCCGCGCCAATAGACCGCAGCGCTCTTCCCACGGCATGACGTTCGACCCCGATCTGGAGCATGAGGTCGCAACGCTGATGGACCAGGCTGAGCAGCACGCCCTGCTCCAGCGTCGCCTGCGAACCCACATCGTCACGATCGAGGACGGAGCTGTCTACACCTACCCAATGAAGGGCCGACCCGCCGCTGTGATCGCAGCCGCTGTTCGTGCGAAAAAACCGAACATCGAGATCGTCAACGAGACCGGCGAAGCCGGGCTGACGCGTGCCGTCCAACTCTTGCTCGCGGCCGCAGGGGACGCCGAAGACCCGTGACGGGCAAAGGCGCGGCTTTCCTGGCCGAGGGCCAGGGATCCCGCCGAAGAGAGGAGGGGGAGGGAACGGGCGAGCGGATTTGCGCTCGAGACCGGAGGGCCACCCCATGCATTACGATGTCGCCATGCGCCACCAGCAGGCGCTCGACCCGAGCGCCCTGACCACCATCGCCACGACGCTCCACGCGATCGAAGCCGCCATCACCGATTGCCGCAATGCCGGCAAGGACAGCGAAACCGATCCGGCTGTTGTCCTCCTCGCGCGGCATCTGGGCACGGTCTGCGCGCGCGCCGCGGACGACACGGTCCTGCGTCGGACGTGCCTTGATGAAATCGCCGACATCCGGCGGCACCCCGCCCTGCGCACGCTCGCCTATCGGGGCGTCAGCTATGACGAGGCGGCCAAGCGCGTCTTCCATGCCGAAGGCCGAGCGGCCATGCGGCGCCTGGCCGAGGCCCTGGAACTTGACGACGGAAGCTTCGACATCCGTTCGAACAAGGCGGGACCCGCAATCTCGGGCGAAATCACGCTCCACGGCGACGAAGTCTGGGTGCAGCTCTCGCTCAGCTGCATGGGACCCGACCACGAAGTCCTGTTTCGACAGGTGCGCGACCGGAGCGATCATATCGGTGATCGCAATCGGTGGGCCTCGATCAATGAACTGCTCGCGCCCGATCGCTTCGCTGCGCGAATCCGCCGCGAATTGCGCCTCGCTGCTCCTGCCGGCCAACCCGCACGCCTCTTTGCCTGATCCAGCGACCAGGAGAATGCCAATGTCTGACCTCCCTTTGGCGCGGCCCGGTCGGCCAGTGCCGCCGCCCCTGGCGGGCCTGCCTGAACTCGCCATCGGCTCGGAGATCATCGGTGCCGTCCGGCGTCACGCCTGGATTGTTTTCAATCTATCGGGCGGCAAGGATTCGAGCGCGGCGATGTTCGCGGTCAACCTCCTCCTCGACCACCTCGGCCATCCGCGCGCGCGGCGCATGGCGATCCATGCCGATCTTGGTCGAGCCGAATGGGCCTCCACGCCGGCTACGATCGCGCGCATCGCGGCGCAGGCCGGTATGAGGCTGACCGTCGTCCGTCGTGCTGCCGGCGATCTCGTGGACCGCTGGATCCAGCGGTTCGAGAACGCCAAGCGTCGCTACGCGGCACTCGAGACATATAACCTCATCGGTCCCTGGTCGTCCGCCTCGCTGCGCTTCTGCCAGTCAGAGATGAAAGCAGCCGTGATCGGGCCTGCGATCGCGCGGGTGCTGCCGGGCGAACGGATTATCTCGGTGCTTGGCCTGCGCCGCGACGAAAGCCACACCCGCGCAGCGATTCCGGTGGCGAAGGCCGATCAGCGTTACGCCAAGGCCGGGAACCGGCGGGGCACGGTCATGTTGCTTTGGAATCCGCTGGCTGACTGGTCGGCGGACGACGTGTACCGCGCGCATGACCAGCTCGGCATTCCGTTGCACGAGGCCTATGCCATTTGGGGCTCGACGCGCTTGTCGTGTCGCTACTGCATCTTCGCGTCGTTGCATGACCTGCAGGCCTCGTCCGCCGCACCGCTGAACCATGAGGTTTATCGGGAGCTGGCGGAGATCGAGGCCCGGTCGACCTTTCCTTTCCAACCGACGCGCTGGCTGGCGGATGTAGCCCCACATTTGTTGGGGAGCTCGCTGGCGGCAGACATCGTCCGTGCCAAGGCGGACCAGGCGGAGCGGCGACGGATCGAAGCCGCGATGCCGTCTTCGTTGCGCTACGTCGCCGGTTGTCCGCCGCGCGTGCCAACACGCACCGAGGCCGAGGACATAGCTGCGGCACGCCGTCCAATCCTCGCGCGGCACGGTCTCGAAGACCGCTACCCGTCGGGCGCCGCCGTCATGACGCGCTTTGCCGAGCTCATCGAGACGGCGGCACAAAAGAGGGCAGCATGACGACGATCGTCGCCCGCTTTGGCCGGTACATCGTCTCGGCCGCCGTCGCCGAAATCCCGCCTCTTGGCTGGCGCTTCTGGACTCTTGCCGGTTTCCCCGGCGATCCGGTCGATCCGCGCCCCTACGGCGGCACACGCTGCCGCCGCTCGCCCTTGTCGACCTGAACGGCGATGCACGTTGGCTTTGCGCTATGGAGCACGACCGCTCCTTTCGGCTGTTTGCCAGCCACGATCTCTTCCCATGCGCCGATCAGGACGGCGCCGCCGCCTTCGCGGGCGAGATTCTCGCCAACCATGCGCGGCGACCCAAGCTGCTCTGATTGGACCTCGTTATGGACACCACCCGAAGCCAACGCTGGCGGGAGCGTCGCGCGCTGTGGGCGCGCGACCTCACTGTCATTGATCCGAAAGCCTATACCGTCGATGTCGTCGAGCACGGCGTTGCTCGAAAGTTTATCGCAGACCACCATTATCTCCCAAGCTATCCCGCCGCGCGGCTCGCCGTTGGCCTATTCGGCCGCAACGCCATGCTCGAAGGCGTCGCCGTGTTCGCCGTGCCCGCGACGGACGCCGTCATCACCCGCCATACCGGTTTCGACGATCCGGGGCGGGGATGCGTGCTCGCCCGTCTCATTCTCACTGATACGGTGCCCCAGAATGGCGAGAGCTTCTTCGTCGCCCGGGCCTTCCGACACCTGCGGCGCGAGCGACCGGGCATCGAGGCCGTGATCTCTTATAGCGATCCTGGCGCCGGTCATATCGGACGTGTCTATTGTGCTCTGTCGGCGGCGCACCGCGCCGTCACGCGACCGCGTACGGTGCTGCGCGCCAAGGGGGTCACGATTTCGGGGCGAACGCTCTCGAAAATCCGGCTCGGCGAACAGGGTCATGTCGGTGCGGTGGAGCAACTCGTGGCACTGGGTTTGCCTCGGCCGAACCTGTTCGAAGGGCCGACCGCGTGGCTCTGGCGTCTCGAGCGAGACCGCCATCTCATTCGCCACCGGCAGGCGGGCCTCTACGCCTATTGTTTCGAACTGACGCGCGAAGCGCGGCGCCGAGGCCGCGCACTGCCCCGTCTACCCTATCCCAAAGCGCTGCCGCTCACCCAGCCGATGCTGCCGCTCCTTTCGCCGATGGAGATCTGACATGGCCGATATCACGACCTTGCCCGTGATGACCGCCGCCGATGCCGAGAGCATCGGCTTCGCGCGGTTCAACGATGTCCCGACCCTACCGATCGACATCCCCGACGGGAATTTCACCATCAGCGCGAAGACGAGTGATGGAAGGCGAATTACATTCTTCTTTGGCGAGTATCGGATAGGTTCTCCGCCGAGCTTCGTCGACGTCCAATATCACGACCGCGGCGCCAGCATTCCGAACACCAATAGCGGCCGATCCCCCGTTTTCGACATGCTGACTATTGGTCTGGGTGGTCGCCAGGTGTTTGACAGCCGCAAAGGCGCTGACGACGACAAGCCTTCGATTGCGGTGATCCTGTTAGGAGATCCTCGCAAGGCATCCGGAGAGTGACCAGGCATGATCCGCCTGTGTGGCGCGTCACACCTGGCCGCAATCGAGCCTTGCGCTGCTCGGCTATAGGCTACGCAAGAAGCAGGGGTTTCACGCGCTCGCCGAGCAGCTCGATGGATTTGAGCATAGCGGCATGGTCGCCCGAGGCCGAACTCATCTGGAGGTTTACCCGGGCGACTCCGCCGAGCGCGTTCGATAAGCCCTGAAGCTTAGCCGCGACCGTTTCCGGGCTGCCGATAATATACGGCCCGTCCGGCGCGCAGAGCGCATCGAATTGCTTGCGCGTCGGCATCGGCCAGCCGCGCTCAGGGCCAAGTGTCGACCACATGTCGTACCAGCCAGGAAAGAAGGCGGCGCGCGCCCGAGCGTCGGTGTCCGCCGCGAAACCAACGGCGTGGACGCCGACGATCCGATCCCCTTCGGGGATGGACGCTGCGGCCGCTTCGGTGCGGTACAGGTCGACCAAGGGTCGGAAGCGCGCGAACGCTCCGCCAATGATCGCCACCATCAGGGGCAGCCCAAGCCGGCCGGCACGCGCGAACGACGCAGGTGTCCCGCCCACGCCGACCCAGATCGGCAGTCGCGGCTGCACCGGCCTTGGGAAGATTCCGAAGCCATCGAGTGGTGCCCGGAACCGCCCCGACCAATGCGGGTGGCTCTCGTCGCGCAGCTGCAGCAGCAACCGAAGTTTTTCGTCGTAGAGGGCGTCTCGATCCTCCAGTCGATGGCCAAATAGCGGATACGCTTCGATAGCCGAACCCCGTCCTGCGACGATCTCGGCGCGCCCCCCGGAGATCAGATCGACCGTCGCATAGTCCTGGAACACGCGCACCGGGTCAGCGGCGCCGAGAACGGTCACCGCGCTTTGCAGACGGATGTTGCGCGTCCGCGCCGCGACCGCCGCAAACAAAACGGCGGGAGCGGATTCGATGAACTCGGCTCGATGATGTTCGCCGATGCCAAATGTATCGAGGCCGGCGCGGTCGGCCGTCTCCGCCTCTTCCAGCAGGTCCGCCACCCGGTCGGCCGCCGACAAGGACCGCCCCGATCCAGGGATGATCGTGGCGAAGCTGTCGATGCCGAGCTGCATGGATGCGCGGCTCATCCGAAGAAAGCCGCGAAGCGCTCGACCACCCAGTCGGGATTATCTTCCGCGAACGTGTGTCCGGCGTCCGGAACGAGATCGCTGGTCACGTCGTCGGCGACGCGCTTCGCGCTTTCGACAGTCTGATCGGACGGGAGACCCTTGGCGCCGTTGAGCACCAGCACCGGCATCTCCAGCTTGCCCGCAAACTGCGCCGCATTCTCGCGGCCGTCGGCCAGTAGCGTGCCGTAGTGCTCGAACCCTGCGCGAATGCCGCCGGGCGCCTCGAAGAAGGGAAGGAACCGCTCGCGCGCCCGCGTCTCGACATCGCCGTGGGTCGACATCATCTTCCAGAACGGCATGAGATAGGGTTCTTCGCGCCCCTCCACGAGCATGGTCGCAACGTCGACCTGACCCTGAAAGCCAAAATGCCAATAGCCGCCTGTTGCAGGATTCATCCTGTCTTCGAGCCCGAAGCCGGGGATGAGCGATTCCGCGAAGACGAACCGGCGCACCTCGTCGGGATGCCGGGAGGCATAGGCATAAGCGACCATTGCGCCGATGTCGGCGCCGACGAGGTTGACCTCCGCAAAGCCGAGTTCGCCGACGATCGCGCGCACATCCTCGGCGACGTTCGCCTTCGAATAGCCGCCTGTCGTCTTCTCGGAATAGCCGAAGCCACGCAGATCGGGTGCGATCACGGTATAGCCGGCAGCCGCGAGCGGAACGAGGATCCGACGCCAATCTTCCCAGGTATAGGCAAAGCCGTGGAGCAGCAGGACCGCTGGCCCGTCACCGCCGACAACGTAATGAATGCGGGTGCCATTGGCTTCGCTGTAGCGATGGGTGAACCCGACGACGCCCTCCAAAGGCGCCCCAGGGCGAGGCGGCGTGAGTGAGACAGCGGTCATGTCAGTGTCCGATCATTGCGAGCAGTTGCCGGCGACGCAGCCACAGCACGGCTGCGCTCAGCACCAGCAGCACGAGGGCGGGGACGGGATTGCCACCGATCACGACGAGGTGCGTAAACACCGCCCCGACCATGACAGCTGTGAGCAGCAGCGCGCCCCAAGGGCTGGTTCGCGGAACAAGCACCAGCAGACCGCCGGCGATCTCCAGCGTTCCGGTCAGCAGCCGGAACCACTGGCCGATGCCGATCTGGTCGAAGATCGCGACCATCGGTGGCGCGCCAGCGAGCTTGGCGCCCCCGGCCGCGATGAACGCCAGCGCGAGCAGAATGCGCAGAATCCAATCTGCGATGCGGGCACCCTTGCCCGGTGCGGCGTCGGCGCCAATCATCGCCGCGCTCACAGTCGCAGCCAGCCGCCGTCGACCACCAGCGTTTGGCCGGTGACGAAACGTGCGTCCTCACTTGTAAGGAAGGCGACTGGACCCGCGATGTCGGCAGGCGTGCCGAGCCGCTTGATGGCTTGCTGCATATAGACCTGCGCTTTCTGTTCGTTTGGCATTCCGCTCGCACCTTCGGTGTCGGTGATGCCGGGATGGACGGCGTTGACGATGATGTTGTCGGCCGCGAGTTCGCTGGCGAGCGCGCGGACAAGGCCGATCACGCCCATCTTCGACGTGATGTAATGAGAGAAACCGAAGCCGGGTGGCGTCACCATGCCGACCGCGTCGGAGCCGATCGCCACGATGGAACCTCCGCCAGCCTTTCGCATCAGCGGCACGATCGCGCGCGCGCCAAGGAGGTGAGAATCCAGATTCAGAGCCATCACGCCGCGCCAGGTCTCCGGCCTCATCTCCGCCAGCGAGGCCATGGGATAGCCACCGGCAGCGTGGACGAGGATGTCGACTTGGCCATAGCGTTGCTCCACGTCGCTTGCGACGCGCGACCAATCTGCCTCGCTGGTCACGTCCGCTGCGATCGAGATTGCACCGTTGCCGATCGCTTCCGCCGCTTCGATCGCCGCGGTCCGGTTGACGATGACGACCGTTGCGCCGCGTGCGGCGAGCAACTCTGCAATCCCGCGTCCGATGCCTTGCCGACCGCCTGTCACGATCGCGATCTTATTGGCGTGAGTGTTCATGCGCGCGCTCCTTCCTTTAAGACAGCGAGGGCGCGCAGTCGCGGCTCGCCAATCAGATCCAGCATGTCATGATGTTGCGGCTGCCAGCCGAGCTCGGCGCGCGTGCCCGGATCACGCGTGCGGCTGCACGCTGACAGCAACAGGGCACCGAAGGGCCCGAACACCGCTTCGGCCTCGCTCATGGACAGGCTGCGCGCCTCGACGCCGAGATCACGCGCGACCGCTTCGGCGATCCATCGGTAGGGGATTTCACCGCCGACCGCGTGATAGAGGGCGCCCGCTCGACCGCGGGCGATCACCAGTTCGAACAGCCGCGCGAGATCGGCGCTATGGACGTTGGAATAGGCCGCCAGCCCAGCGCCGATGTAGCAGGCCGCACCAGTCGTCGCGACCGAGCGGTAGACTTTCGCGACCGGGCCGTCGTCGTCCGGTCCCCAAATTACAGGCGGGCGAACCACGATTGCACGCAGACCGCTATCGGCAGCGGCACGTACGATTCCTTCGGCCTCGACGCGCGCCGCAGCGAGCGGCTCGGGGGTGAATGGATCGTCCTCAGCGTAGACATCCGGACTCCAGCTCCCGCCCGTCCGCTGCATGAAAACGCCGCTGCCGGACAGGAAGATGAGGGTCTTGTCGTGTCCGGCAAGCGCGGCGCACAGTGCGCCCAATACAGCCGGTTCCCGCTCGAACTGGACCTGAGCGGCGTAGATCGTGACGTCTGCCTCGAGGGCAGCGGCGAGGACGTCATCGAATCGATCGTCGAGATCGGCCTCGACCGGTTGGAGGCCGTCTCCGGCAAGTCTGGCGGCAGCTTCGCCAGACCTGGCGAGGCCGGAAACCTGGTGACCGGCAGCCGCAAGATGCCGGGCAAGACGGCCCCCGACATAGCCGGAAGCACCGATGATGAAGATATGAGACATGAGCGAAAATCCCTTCGCTCACTCTAATGGCGCTGGTGATCTACCTCATGTAGCCTATATCTCTGGATGCCATCCATCGTCTGGATAGATACATGCTCGACGGCCTCTCGCTTGATCAGCTCCGCACTTTCATCGCCGCCGTCGATCAGGGCAGCTTCTCCGCTGCCGGACGGGCCCTCGGTCGTGCCCAGTCCGTGGTCAGCCAGACCATCGTCAATCTCGAGGGACAACTCGGCGTAACGCTGTTCCAGCGTATCGGACGGTTCCCCCAACTGACGAAGGAGGGCATGAGCCTGCTTCCCGACGCTCGGCGCATTGTCAGCGAAACCGAGGGACTGAAGGCTAAAGCGCATAGCTTCAGCGCGGGCCTCGAGCCCGAACTCTCGATCGTGGTCGATGTCATGTTCCCGCAAATGTGCCTCACGTACGCCTTGGCGAGCTTCAAGCATCACTTTCCATCAACCCCGCTCCGGCTCGAGGTCGAGGCACTGGGCGCTGTTGCCCATGCGGTCCTTGAGGGACGATGCAGTCTTGGCATTACCGGCACCCTCCCGTTCCCGCCGCCAACCCTGACATCCGAGCCGCTGTTCAGCGAAAAGATGATGACCGTCGTGGCCCCGGGCTCGCCGTTGGCCAGCAGGACCGGACCAGTCGCCTTGCGCGACGTCCAGGCGGAGACCCAGCTGGTGCTCACCGACCGTTCGCCGCTGACCGCCGGCGTCGATTATGGCGTTCAGGGGACCAATGTCTGGCGGCTGGCCGACCTTGGAGCCAAGCATGCCTTCCTGCGTGCCGGTCTCGGATGGGGGCACATGCCGCACTGGATCGTCGCCGATGATCTGAGAGACGGCCGGCTGGAGGCGATCGAGCTGGAAGGCCCAGCTGCCGGCGTGATGCCGTTTCAGGCAGTCTATCCAGCCGGTAAATTGCCTGGGCCGGCCGGACGCTGGCTGCTCGAACGGTTCGCACTCGGTACAGCCGTCCCGACCCGCTAGCCGGCTCGCGCAAGAGATATCGAACGACGGATCGGGACGCGCCGGTCAGCGTCGCAAAATTGCGCGGCATCAGGCCCGCGATGCGGCGGTCGCCGAAATCCAGCTCATTTCCGGAGGACCCAGCGCGGCGGATGGCCGCGCGCTGACGAGGGGAGGGGGGCCGAAAAGGTGGCGATGTGCCGCTTTTCAAGCCCGGGGTTCTCTTATGTCAGCCACTGCGATCGTTCACCCTTCGGCCGCCCAATGGACGGTGGACCGTCTCACCGACGACGCGCCGCCGCCGGTCGTGCTCGCCTATGGCATTGGCGTCGATTCCACCGCTTTGCTCATCGAGCTCGAAGCGCGTGGCGAGACACCTGATCTGGTTCTGACGGCCGACCCGGGTGCGGAAAAGCCGGAAACCTACGAATATCAGAAGCTCATCACAGCCTGGATGGCGGCGCGGCACATCCCGTACGAGGTGGTCCGCTATCTGCCCCAGCGCTTCAAGCACTGGCCGCCTTATTATTCGATCCTCGCCAACGTGCTGACCAATGCAACATTGCCAAGCATAAGCCTGGGCCGCCACAGCTGTTCGCTCAAATGGAAGATCGCTCCGCAGGACACGTTTCTAAAGCAGTGGAAACCAGCCAAGGCCGCGTGGGCGAGGGGCCAGAAGGTCACAAGGCTGATCGGCTATGATGTCTCGCCGGCAGACAGCCGCCGCCACGCACATGCTTCCACCCTTGATGATCCCTTGTTCGCGTGCCGCTATCCGCTGCGTGAATGGAACTGGACCCGCAATCGATGCGGGGCCCGCATCGAGGCAGCGGGACTGCCCGTGCCGCCCAAGTCGAGCTGTTTCTTCTGCGGCGCGATCCGTCCCGAAGAGGTCCGCGCGCTTCCGGCCTGGTGCCTGCGCCTCATCGTACTGATCGAAGCACGCGCCGAACCGCGCCTGCGCACGGTCGAAGGTCTTTGGCGCCGGTCGACCAAGACGCGGCCGGGCAGGATCACCGACTTCATCCGCGCAGAGCATCTCCTTCCCGAGGCCGAGATCGAGGCTATCCGCCGTGACGCGCCTCTCGACCTGATCCGCTTTCAGGACGCCGCCAGCATCATTCCGGTGAGCGAGCGTCCAACCATGGAGGAGTGGCTCGACAGCTTCAACGCTGGATTGACGGAGGCAGTATGACCGACCGGACCTCTCGCATCGCCGCGCTCAACGACCGGGTCCGGTTCGGACTCGATCGTAATGCGCGCATCGTCATGACGGCGACGTGCCTAGCGACGCTTGCAGTCGACGATCGCCTCGTCAGCGAAGCACTCGCCCAGGCCGCGGTTCTCTCGGCGATCCGTCGCTATGCCTTTACGCCCGATGATGGTGCGGAGCGCGCGCGCGGCGAGTTCGCGATCGGCGGCGCCACCGTGCACTTCAAGATCGATTATTATGACCCGTCCCTCGAATGGGGCTCGGAAGACCCCGCCGATGCTGCCGCGACCATCCGGGTCATGACCATCATGCTTCCTGGCGACGACTGACCCGCGCCTTTTTCCTGCTCGCTTCCATCTGGAGACACACCATGCGGCGGATCACACCAGCCAGCCCCGCACAGGGGCAGGCAATAGCAATTGCAGTTGAGCGATTGCGCGAAGCCCGTACTCTGCTTCGCCAAGCTGGCGCGCGCCAGGCCGCATCCGCGGCCGGCAAAGCGATCAGTAGCGCCGAAGGAGCGGCGCGGCACGTGCAACACAGGATTCGGAGAACGGCGCAATGAGCAGGCATGACCTTCAACCCAAGGCCGACCAGCCACACGTGGTCCGCGCAACGGTTGGCTGGGATCGGCCGCTCCAGACCTTTTTCGCCCAAGTGTTCTTCCGGACCGAAGACGAGCCCGAGGAAGGCGAGGCCCTGATCTGGTTCGGCACGGCGCCCGGCGAATTGCTGACGCCCGAGGCCGTGATCGAAATCGTCGCGCCCCACGTCACGGTGCCCCTCGGCCTCGCCGACACACTGAACGCCGACATGCGCGCGACGATCGGCATCAAGGACGGCGCGCACCAAGCTGACGCCAAGCGGTCGCTCTTCGGCTCGATCCACTGATCGGCGCCTGACGACGTTCCCCCGCTGAGCCGCGGCCGGCAGCGCGTCAATTCCCGGTTCAATCCCTTCGCGTCGCCGGCTCGCCGGCGGCGCTCAACTAGGCGTGCCGTCAGGCACCGATGATCAAGGAGCCGTTATGGCAGACCGTGTTTCCGCATCGATCACCATTGGAGGATCACTCTCGCCCTCGGCCTATGCCGAGCTCGTCGAGCATATCCACGCAGAAGGCCTCGCGACGGAATGGGACGGAGAACCCTTCGACACCCATCACCGCGTGGTTGGTAAGCCCCTCACTCTCTATGCGCACGAAGTCGCCGGTGGTTGTTTCGACACGCTCGAAAGCTGGTGCGTCGAGAACCTGCTTCCGTTTGCGCGATGGTCAGGCGGCTATGGCGGACAATGGGGGCCGGAACGTGTCGTCTATCGCGGCGGGGGGTCGCCCACCTCCTATGTCGTGACCGAAGATGATGAGGTCGTCATCGCGCGCCCGACGATTGAGCAGCTCGGTTCGCTGCAGGCAGTGCTCGCGCATTTCGACGCGGCCGATTTCGCGGTGCCGCCGCTCGCCGTCGAAGGCGACGACCAGAGCGCTATCATCCAGCACGCGAAAGGGACGTCGCATGTCGAATAGCTACACCAAGGCCGCGTTCACGCTCGTTGTCACCGTCCCCGAGGCCGATCTTATTCGCCGCGTCGTCGACGCCGTCTCCTTGATCGGCGACCCTGCCGTCAGACTCGACGCGCTCGAAGCCCACTATGAGACGATCGGCGACGACTTCGCCGGCATATTCCCGCGAACCGAGCTCAGTCCGTTTGATGGTCTGCTCGAGCTCTTCCCGGACGCGGCCTACCCCTATCTCGATTTCGATGTCGCGATCGGCGATCCCGACGCCGACGCCGACGGGAGGGTCATCCTATTCCTGTCCGGCGAGCAGTTCGGAATCGAGACTGCCGCCAACCTGATCCAGCGCTGCGCGCGCTCCGCGCTCCCATTCGGTTTCGAATGGTCATCCGACCACGACCGGCTCCGCGCGGGCGAATTCGGTGGCGGCTATGTCGTCATCACCGAGGCCGCGATCCACTATGCCAGTACCGGCCAGATGCTGGACCGCGCGCTTGGCCGCACCCGCAACGAGGGCGCCGACGGGTTCGTGCTCGCCACAAGAGACGCCGAGCATGGGCTCAGCTTCTGGACCGACGCCAATCGCTTCGATCGGCTGGCGCGGGCGCGAGTCTTCTCCGAGGCCGAGGCGGCGAGCTTCGACCTGCCGATCGCGGCCACCCGGGCCGAGTGGCTCGCCATGCCCGCACCGCTTCGCCTCTGATCGCCACGAACAGTTGCGCGCGCGCCGCAGCGCTATAGCTTGGCGGCCCGGAGACAGACGATGACCTCGATTCCGACCGATTATGATGCGGCGCGCGCGGCGCTGACCCGGCTGATCCCGCTCGCGATGAGCGACACCGGTCAGGCGCGCCGCGTCGCCAATTTCCTGATGGCATGGTGGAATGGCCCCGACCTTGGCCATTTCGAGATCGCCGACTTGTTCGGTCTCGATGTCGCGGTCGCCAACGATATCACGAGCGTCATCGGCTTCCTGGGCCAGAATGACCGCGGCGCAGTCTATATCGACAGTCTTGGCTTCGCCGAGGAAATGCAGGACATCATCACGCACTGGCGCAAACCGGCAACTCCGTCACCGAAGGTGTAAATTGCGCCCAGCAAATCCGGCGACGGATTAAGGTAAGTGCCGCCCGACGGATTAGTTGCGTCGCTCGGACAGTACGGCATAACCAGCATTCGTCTGGCGAAGACCGCCACGGCGGACTTTGCGTGGGAAGAGCCGGATGCCCGAAGAGAACAACCTGGTCGAAATGACGATCGAAATCGTCGCCAGCTACGTCGCCCACAACAATATTCGGCCCGAAGACGTGCCGGATTTCATCGCGAAAACCCATGCGGCGATCACTGGCATCGCCAAGGAGCCAGAGGCGCCGGCTGAACCAGCGCCGCCCGCCGAGGCCGAATATACGCCCGCAGTGACGGTCCGTAAAAGTCTGGCATCGCCCGACCACATTCTTTCGATGATTGATGGCAAGCCCTACAAAACCTTGAAGCGTCACCTCGGTACGCACGGGCTAACCCCCGCCGAGTATCGCGCCCGATACGGTCTCAAGGCTGATTATCCGATGGTCGCACCCGGTTATTCCGAGCAACGGCGAGACGTTGCCAAGCGCCTGGGCCTTGGTCGCAAACGCCAGGAGCCAGCCCCTGCGCCCGAGGCCGAACAACCTGCCCCCCAAGCCGATCTCGCCGCAGAGCCCAAGCCGCAGCGCGGCCGCAAGCCCAAGGCTGCCGAGGCATCGGCTGCCGTCGCGAAGGCACCGCGTCGCCGAAAAGCACAGACCGCGGCAGAGCCGACCGAGAACGGCTGAAGCAACGGGGCGGACGGGACGGTCCCGCCGGCGCCGAAGTGGCGCTCGTCGGAGCGGCGCTGGCGCGCCTTACTCGGCCGAACGGCCGAGGAGCTGAGGAGGGTGAGAGAGTGTGTTCGGACAAGGGGTTCGAGCGCACAATCTTACGGAGACTTCCCATGAACATCGGCACCATCACCCAGAACGCCAACGGCACCTACACCGGCAAGATCTCGACCCTCACCGTTGCGATCGTGATCGCGCTGCGCACCATCCAGTCCGTCAATCCGCGCGCGCCCAAGTTCGAAATCCTCGCGCTGTCGGCCGCTCGCCAGTGGGTTCAGGTCGGCGCGCTATTCGAGCTGTCGTCGAACTCGACCGGCGAGACCTTCCTCAACGGCAAGATCGAGGATCCGAGCCTCGACAAGCCGCTCTACATCTCGGCGTTCCGCCAGGAGGACGGCTCGTACAACGTGGTCTGGTCGCGCCCGACCCGTCGGCGTGACGCGCCCACCGACACGGTTGCCGCCGACGATGGGCTGCCGCCGCTTCCGGGCGCGGACGCTCCTGCAGCTCCCGCGGGTGGCGACGGGCTGGGTGAGTCCTCGGCCGACGGCGCGTTCGGCGGCGAGCCCGCTGCCGCCGGTGGCCGCCGCCGCCGTCAGCCCGAGATGGCCGACTGACACCTCTCCCTACCGCGTACCGCAGCCCGGCACGCGGACACTTCAGGGCTCGGTTCGCTCATCGCGAACCGGGCCCTTTCTTGTTTCATCCCGGACAAGGCCGCCCGCGTGGTTGCAGAATCGCCCCGCCTTGTATATGTTCTTGTATATCCAAAGGAGGCCGCCATGGTTGGTAATTCCCCTCAGACTTCAGCGTCTCGCGAAGTGAAGCTATTTCGAAACAACAAAAGCCAGGCGGTGCGTATTCCCGCCGACTTCGAACTGCCCGGCGATCGCGTGATGATCCATCGCGAGGGCGACCGACTCGTGCTCGAGCCTATCAAGCGCAAAAACATACTCGAAGTGTTGGCCAGCCTCGAGCCGCTCGGGCCTGACGATCAGTTTCCCGATATCGACGACACGCTTCTGCCAGCCAAGGCCATCGACCTGTGAGCCGGCTCTACATGCTCGACACGAATATCGTCTCCGAACTGGCGCGAAACCCTCACGGAGTCGTCTCGGCGCGCATCGCCGAAGTCGGGCCGGATGCAATATGTGTCAGCATCATCACTGCGGCGGAGCTGCGCTATGGCTGCGCCAAGAAGGGGTCGCCGAAACTGCTGGCCCAGATTGAAGCCATTCTCGCGAGCATCCAGGTGCTCGCGCTCGATGTCCCGGCCGATACGGAATATGGCGGCATCCGTGCCGAGCTCGAAAGCGCCGGCAAACCGATCGGCCCCAATGACCTCTTCATCGCCGCCCATGCCTATGCCCTCGAAGCGACGTTGGTGACTGCCAATGTCGGCGAGTTTTCCCGCATCCGCGCACTAAACGTCGAGAACTGGCTTGCTGATCGGCACTGATCCGGAGTGCCCTTCTCCGTCCAACCGACTCTGGGCGCGCAATTGACGAGGCAGTCCCGCCGGCGCCGAAGTGGCGCTCGTCGGAGCGGCGCTGGCGCGCCTTACTCGGCCGAACGGCCGAGGAGCTGAGGAGGGTGAGAGAGTGTGTTCGGACAAGGGGTTCGAGCGCACTAACTCAGGAGACTTTCCCATGAACATCGGCACCATCACCCAGAACGCCAGCGGCACCTACACCGGCAAGATCTCGACGCTCACCGTCGCGATCGTGATCGCGCTGCGCACCGTCCAGTCCGTCAATCCCCGCGCACCCAAATTCGAAATCCTCGCGCTGTCGGCCGCCCGCCAGTGGGTTCAGGTCGGCGCGCTGTTCGAGCTGTCGTCGAACTCGACCGGCGAGACCTTCCTCAACGGCAAGATCGAGGACCCGAGCCTCGACAAGCCGCTCTACATCTCGGCGTTCCGCCAGGAGGATGGGTCTTACAACGTCGTCTGGTCGCGCCCCACCCGTCGGCGTGACGCGCCCACCGACACGGTTGCCGCCGACGATGGGCTGCCGCCGCTTCCGGGCGCGGACGCACCGGCGGCTCCCGCGGGTGGCGACGGGCTGGGCGAGTCTTCGGCCGATGGCGCGTTTGGCGGCGAGCCCGCTGCCGCCGGTGGCCGCCGCCGCCGTCAGCCCGAAATGGCCGACTGATTTACATCTCGAACACGCGCGGGCCGGTTGAACGCTCGCGGTTCATGACAGGGCTCGCCTCGGTCCCCGAGACGGGCCCTGTTTCTGTTCAGCCTGTGAGCGCGCCCCGACATGGAACGTCGGCCAGCGTAGCGCACACATCGCTGTCATCCGGCCAGCCTTCGCGGCACCGAGACTGTCGGTGAGGCCTATCCCCTCCCACATCACAAACGGTACGACAGGTGGTGGGACTGCCGGCTCCTGGCCCCCTGGGCTTGGTCCGCATCCAGCTACGACGAGGCCGTTTGCTGTCTGAGTCCGGTGGCCTTCCTTCGCCTTTGACGTGACACCTGCGGCGGGCGGTCGCGCATCGCAACCCCCTCCGGTCGCCCGTGTTGCCGCTGAAGCGGCTGCCCGCACCAGCTCCCTGCGCGGGTTCCCCTCCGCTTACGCTTCGGTGCGATGCGCGTCCGCACGCCGCTCTTTCGGTGTCACCGGCGGGAAGGCCGCCGTACACAGACAGGAGCAAACCCATGAACGTCGTCACCATCACCGGCCGGGTCGTCAAGGATCCCGAAACCCGCGGCACCGTCACCACCCTGATTGTCGCCACCGATCGGGTGAAGTTGAAGGATGGAAAGACCTATGTCGACGAGGCCACCGGCTACACCGCCAAGGAAACCGAATTCCACAAGGTCACCTGCTTCAATGGCCTGGGCAAGTCCGCCGCCTCGCGCGAGAAGGGCAACGTCGTCGGCATCTCGGGCCGGCTGCATTATTCCAGCTGGGAAGATCGCGACGGCATTACCCGCTACGGCTGCGAGATCATCGCCAACAGCATCGATTTCTTATGATCCGAGGGGTCGCCGCCTGACGGCGGCGACCTTCTATGCTATGTCCATACGGGACATATAATAGCAGCGACTGGAAGGCCCGTGCGCCACAAGACTATATCTCCAGCATTGGCCCTGGTCCTCGCCTTCGCAACGGCTTCGGCCAGACCGGCGATAACTGCTCCGCCAGATATCTCGCCTGTGCTCGATCATGTCGGCATCCAAGCCTCCAACCTCGGACGCAGTATCGATTTTTACACCAGGGTCCTTGGGCTGAAAGAGGTGCCGGCGCCGTTCCCGAAGGCCGAAGCCCGGTGGGTCGCGTTCGCGAACGGCCAGCTGCTTCACATCGTCGCGCACGGCCGCCCCGGATCCACCCACAACAAATGGGATCATTTCGCGCTGGCATTCACTGATCTGACCCCCGTCATCGCGCGCCTCGACGCGATGCACGTTGCGTGGGCTGACATGTCCGGCGGTCGCTTGCTCCAGAAGCGACCCGACGGCGTAACCCAGATATTTGTCCAGGACCCCGACGGCTATCAGATCGAGCTCAACGACGCCGGCGCACGCCGGTAGCGTCGACGCCCCGACGATGCGGCGCTCTTCCGCGACACCGTAGCCCGCGATCCCCGCACTTGGGACCCCTGCGATCGCTACGCGATCGAACGCTTTCAGTGTCAGTCCGCCACCAGGGACGTGACCACCGCGCTCAATGCGCCGGCGGCATCGCCCGGGGCCAGGCGCACCTGCAAGCCGCGCTGGCCGCCGTTGATGTAGACCAGCGCCTCTTTCATTGCGGCTTCTTCGATCGCCACGGGGATACGCTTTTTCTGGCCGAACGGGCTGATCCCGCCGACATGATAGCCGGTGATCCGTTCAGCATCGCCAGGCTTCATCATGTGCGCGGACTTGGCGCCTAATGCCGCCGCCGCCTTTTTCATCGAAAGCTCGCGATCGGACGGAATCACCGCGCAGCCAGGCCTGCCGTCGATCTCGATCATCAGCGTCTTGAGCACCCGCGACGGATCCTCACCCAGCGCCTCGGCGGCCTGCAGCCCCACGCGCTCGCCGCCCGGCGCATAGTCATAGGCATGAACACTGTGGGCGACCTTCGCCTGAGTCAGAAACTGGGTGGCGCGTGTAGTCTTGGACATGCCTCGATTTAGCGCCAACGGACTTTCTCGTGAAAGCCGGAATGCGCCCCGGCAGCCGGTCGATCAACTGGCAACGGATACAAAATGTTCGACGCATCCCGGCGCCGCCGGGACCGGCGCTCTACTCGGCTATCGCCTCCCGGAGCCCGTTCCGGTCTCCGCCCTGCGGGTGACGATCACCTTGCGAGGGCGCCTGGGGCAAGCGGAGTGCCCTAAAAAATCTCTCTCTCTGAATGCCTAGATATGACGTGCGGGGATTCGAGACCGTCAAGGATGAGCGGTGCCCCCAATTTTCACGCAGCCCGCCACTCCGCTTCGCTCCGTTCTGGGCTACGAGAAAATCGGCTCCCCCACTCCCCGCTTCGCGGCGTTAACCGGGGTCCGGCTGCGCCGGCTTCCCGGTTAACGTCCCTGACTGCCACGACCGCCGCACGTCGAATGAGATGCCTCATCGAATGGATGAGATCCACGACATGGAGGCTATCATGCAAAACTTCACGAACTTCGCCGACCTCGCCAGCCACATCGCCGCCGCGCGCGAGAATGAAGACCTGACGCAGACCTACGAAGGGGCGTTCATCGAGCAAAACGAGATGGCGAAACTGAGCATCGTCGACGCGCCCGAGGCGCTGGACATGCCCGACCCGGAGCAGGTCCGCGCTGCCGTCGAGATGATGATGCAGACAATGTTCGATGTGCTGCGCGACACGCGCATGGAGCCGTTTGCGACCGACCTGGTCTGGGGTTTCGCCAACAGCTTCCACGTTGTCGCCAAGCGGATCGAAGGTCGGGAGGACGACGCGGCCAAGAAGCTCGGGGGGCTGGCCCGCGCTTACGACCCTTCCGAAATCTACGCGACTGAACTGGAGGACACGCAGCTGCTCTGCCAGACGCTGCAGGGGTGCCGGGAGGCGATGGAATGCATGCGCGACCATGCCGCCGAAATGTACCGGATCGAGACCGGAAAGCCGTTCTCGCCGGTGCGGGGAAGCCGGGTG
>Ga0247735_1000146_pt1 | contig 32611 bp, 53 predicted proteins | sample UWRJL178409R2_FD_180934 | JGI IMG/M metagenome (GOLD analysis project Ga0247735, IMG submission 180934) | Plant litter microbial communities from Arlington Agricultural Research Station in Wisconsin, United States - UWRJ-L178-409R-2 | ecosystem: Environmental > Terrestrial > Plant litter >... | reverse complement strand
GATCAGTGATCAGCAGTTGGAGATCGCTATTCGTGTTTACGACTCGTTGACTCCTGCACAGCAGGCGTCATGGGGTCGAGCGCGTACACGGGAATCACGGCAGGAGAGGGCCGCATGACTGATCACGAACATGACTATTGGCGGACCCCGTCTGGTGCGTTGGAGTGCGCATGTGGCGAATCCCGGCGTGCAGTAACCGTCGTTCGCGAGCCTGCGCGCAGTTGGTCTTTTCCGCTGCACTTCGTCCGCCCACCGAGGGGCCTGTCGGCGAACGATCGTCCGCATTGGGCCACGAAGCACGAATCCACCCAGCAGGTGCGACTGATGGTGATGAGCGCGGCGCAGAACATCCCGCAGCTCGAGCGCTGCCGCGTCGATGTCGAGTGGGTGGTCATCACCCGGCACCGGCGCGACACCGACAACCTCGCCCCGTTTATGAAGGCGATCTACGACGGCATCGGTGCGGACAAGGGCATCAGCGCCCACATCGTTCCCGACGACGACCCTGAGCACATGGAGAAGCGCGGCGCGACGATCCGGTACGACAAGGCCGGCCCTGCGCTCTTCAACGTCACGATCACCGAACTCACCTGATGAACACCAACCCGAATGGAGACACCATGCAAGTAACGAAGGGCGATTATGTACTCACCAGGAAGGCCGGATCCGCCAGATTCCTCCGCGGCTATGGCTCGATGGGCTACAACCAGGACGAAGAGCTCTTGGTCACGTCCGTTGCCAATCAGCACTGGCTGAACGTGAAGAGGGCGACCGGTGGGGGCAACGTCTTCAGGATCTCCCGCGACCTCGTTTACCAGCCTGCGCGGAAGCTCGGAGAGATCCCTGCGGGCAGCATCGCCGCCGACGACCCGCGCATTGCGTGGCTGTTCGAAGACGCGATGCGCCTCGCCGACCGCCTGGGCCTCTGCAGTGACTTCGACCGCATCGCCGACGCTCTCGGCGTGCCGGGCCGCACCCGCACCTTCAACATCAAGATCCCTGCCGGCGACGGCATCGAGATCGTCGCAAAGGTCGAAGCCCGAAGCAAGAAACTCGCACAGCAGCTCATTCTCGAGCGGCTGCAGGAAGCGCAGCCGCGCATGAAGGAGCTGAGCGCGTGACCGCCCCTGTCCCGTCCCCGTCTGAGCAGATCATCATCGATGGTTTCGGCATCGATCATCCGACACCGAAAACGGAATATGAGATCCGTGAGTGGAAGGTTGAGCTGACGAAGGAACTTGACGCGCACGGTGACATTCCGACCATGGCGACCGCGCTTCGTGCCGCTGTCGACACCCTCACATGGGTGCTTGGAGAGCATGCTGCGTGACACAGCAATGGCGCCGCACCCATCAGGGTGACGGCGCCATTCGTGTGCGTGGGGGCTATTCGGTGGTTTCGCCCACCCGTGAGGCCTTGACTGCTCCGTGCTCGGTCATGCCGAGGCGGTTAGCGATCTCTCGCCATGTGACGGGCGGGTCTTCCTCTCGTGCTCGCTTGATCAACGCTGCACGACGAGCGGGAGCGCCGTCCATGAACGCTTTGTACTCATCGAGCTCTTCGCGAATTCCCATGCGAGCACGGTAGCACATACCTACCGAGAATTACCTAACTAGAGTTGCGTAGAGTGCCGAACCGTGCCATGCTCGTTACGTAACCGCAGTTTGGTAATCCAAATTGTGGCTCACCGGGCGGGGTCTCTGAGTATTCGGAGCCTCGAACACCAACTGGTGCCCGCCCGGCCCTCAATTTCTCCCGATGAAAGGGCCGCTGATGGCTGAGAGCACGAACGGAACGGGCGGGATGCCTGATCTGCGGGAACGGCTGGCCGTGGCTGAGCAGATGAACTCGATGGCTGCGTCGGCGGGCCTTGAGGTTGAGCTTGTGTCGATCAGTCGGTACGGGACGCCGGTCAAGTTGCAGGTTTCGAACGACGATCACAGTCCTTCCGGTGCGGAGCGGGCGGCGTCGGCTCTGCTCACGATGTGGCCGCGCTGGGATTTGCAGGAGATGCGTGGTCTTCTGTATCTCAGCGCCACAGTCGGTGACACTGCTGCCCAGTTTTATTTCGGTTCCGGGTCTGCCGACAATGTTCGTGCCCTCCGCGCTGTGGTGGTGTCGGCATGATCCGCCGCCGCTCCACTTTCGTCGCCCCGCGCCGTTCCTGGCTGCCATCGTTCCTCCGCCGGCGCGGGTACGCGGCCGATTTCAAGTGGCAAGGTTCGGTCCGGTGATCGCCGTGAACCGGGTGAAGGGGTGGATTGCTGCTGTGGTGATTTCCGCGTTCATCTGGACGGTCATCGTTGTGGCGATCACCCAGATTGCAGCGGCTCTCTCATGACCCGCAGACAGTTGGCTTTCGTCCTCGGGATGACTGGGGTGGCTGTGACCTTCGCGATTCTCGTTTTCATCGTCCCGGTGGCGTCACTGTGAGCCGCTCGGATCGCATCGCCCTGGCGTTGCCCATCATCTTTACCGCCGCCGTTCTGGTTGCGGTGATCATCAGTCACATCGCCGGTTGACGGCGAGGAAGGCAACCATGATCGTCTACGTCGCGGGCCCGATGAGCGGCCTCCCCGATTTCAACTATCCGGCGTTCACCTCGGCTGAGTTCCAGCTGCGGGAGCGCGGTTTCGATGTGCAGAACCCTGTCGCGTCGGAGGCGGAGAACCTGTCGGGTGCCCCGGAGTCGTGGGATTGGTACATGCGCCGCGCACTGCGGATGGTGACACTCTCGGACGGCATCTGCCTTCTCCCGGGCTGGCAAGCATCGAAGGGCGCGAACCTCGAGGTGACGGTAGCGGAAGCGCTCAGCCTCGACATTCGCCCGTTCGACGAGTGGCTGAAAGAGAAAGTCCCCGCAGACACCTGCACTGGGGTCGTTCGAGTGCGGGAACCCAGATTGTCGCTGCCACGATTCGGAACGGTTGCGTGAGCATCTCACCGAACAGGACCGGTTCTGGCGTGCACATACCCGTGAGGACAACACCCCTGATTGGGGTGACCTCACACCGGAGGAGCAACTACTGGTCGATGAAGACCGGTACCTGACCGAAAACGGTGGGATCGCATTCTACGACGAAACGGAGAACGACTGATGACAACCATGGAGCGCCTACTAACGGCCGATCGCCGAGAATGCGAAACAAGGATCTGCAAATGAGCACGCCAACACTGTTCGGGGACGAACCCCAGCAGGTCACCTCCGCGAATATCGAAGTAGCCGTAGCCCTGGGGAGAATTCGATCCGCCTACACGGAAGATATTGACAAGCTCACCGAAGTGCTCAAGGGCGGCGGATCGATTCCGCAAATGCGAGCAGCCGTCCAGGCATACGACACCTTGAGCGCTGTCGGCCGGGAGCTGGAAGCCGCCATGGACAAGGTATCGACCCTGAAGATTGGTAACTGATGGGCTGGCGATACTGCATCGCAAGAGAACGCGACAACGACGAAAACTTTTTTAGCTTGCGAGAGCTGCACACCGGAACCGACGGGACACTGTCTTGGACTGCCCCTGTCGTCGTATGTGGCTACAGCCTGAGCGAGATCCAGGACCAGTTGTCACTGATGTTCGCCGCGACCGCGAGCCCAATGTTAGATCTCACCGTTGAGCCGGCCGCACCGACCGACTCCAACGCTTTCAACGACGCGAAGGAGTCCTGATGTCTGATCTGCCCGCTCTCGTCCAGTACCCAAAGGTCGACCGCATCGAGGTGATCGACAGCACCGGACGCGCTTTCGTCGCCCACTACGAGGCTGGCGCTGAGGTGCACATCCAAGACGGTTACCGAACGCTGAAAGTGTTCGCGGGCCAACGAGCAGAGAAGGAGTCCTGATGTCTACCCCAACCCCTGACCGCGCCACACTGATCGACCTCTGCACCCGGGGAGTCGTCCCGGTAGAGCACTGGTCTAATCGCGACTCGGCGAACGCGCAACGGAAGCTCGGAGAGGCGCGCGCGCTGCTCTCTGCCGGGTGCGACTTCGAGTTCACGAACAGCCCGGAGCAGACCACCAACACGATCTGGATTCGGATCGAGTTCCCGGGGTTCAACGCTTTCGAGCATGACCCGGCGAACAAAGACGAGTGGGAGGACGGACTGTTCTACATCCCCACCCAGGAAAGGCTCGATATCGCCGACGGAAAGGACTGGTACTGATGTCTACCCCTGACCCCGAAGCCCCGAAACTCGACCCGCAGCCATTTGAGAAGGACATGGGCAGCTTTGAGGGTGAGCCATTCGTCGCGCGAAGTGGTAATGAGTGCGGCGGTTGGCCCGTGGTGTTCAAGCCCCGCCCCGAGTACAGCCAGCGACGAGAGGACTACCCCAATGACTAACCCCGAAGAAACCGAACGGGAAGCACTGATCGCGGCGCTTCGGCGCCCTCGTATCCCCGCGAGCGGTGCCTATTGGAAGCTCGACCGCGACGCCGCTGCGGTACTGGCGAACTTCTTGATTGGCGATGGCTACTCGCGCCTGTCCGAGCGCACCGTGACCGAGGCCTATCACGACGGAGTTGTGAGCGTTGCGCAGCGCAAGATTCACGAACTGGAGGGCGTGATCGAGCGGTTGCGCCTGTCCGAGTCCGAGACACCCCGCGAGTGGGGAGTGTTGAACGCTACTGGGGTCGTGGATGAGTTCGCGGATGAGGAAACTGCGCGGAGATATGAGCGCTTCCATAGAACCGAACTGGGGCATGCCGCCTCCCTCGTATCCCGCCATCCTGCGGGCGAGTGGATGAAGGAGGGTGACCAGTGACCGACGAATACACGCCTGAATGGCGTGACGAAGTGCTGGGCTGGATGGAGCTGCCCACTAAGGCGCAGGTGTTTGCCGCAGTAGCCGCTCACGATGCCGAGATACGCCGCGACCAAGCCGAGAAAGACGCGGCCATCGCGGGCAACTCGCAATCAGCAGGGCTGCTAACCGACCCCGTGCCCGGAGACTGGGCGGCCGATGCACGCGCCCGACTAATCCGCCGACGCATTCTGAGCCAGTTCCCCACCCCTTCACCCGAGACGGGACAGGAACCGAGAACACACGATGAGCCATCAGAGCGAATTTGGGCCAGTGACATGCATATGCATGACGCATGGCGCGAACGACCGTCGCTATCTCGCCGTCGACGGGCGAGATCTAGTCCCGGTAGAACGCGATACGCCAGACATCCTCTGCACTGAATGCTGCCCTTGCGAACGGAGAACCAGATGAGCGAGGACTACTGGACCCGCAAATGTGACTGTGCAGACTGTGGTGTACACCTCGGCCACCAACACCGCCCAGGATGCCCACACCACGTCGAGACTGGCACCTGCCCGGCATGCCATGGTGAGTTCGGGCGCCACTTCGACGGATGCGAGATGGCCCCATGAAACGGATACCGCTGATCGTATTGGCGACACTGACTGCGGCGATCCTCACCGGGTGTGCGCAGACGGCGGCGGATGTGAAGCGGGATGCCGCGTTGGCGAAGGTCTGCCACGAGCACGGCGGGAAGGTGTATTACGCCGACCCGTATGGTGACATCGCCTGCGACTTCACAGACCGGACAAAGCCGTGAACCGGGAGCAGTTGCGTGCCGAGTTCATCGCTGCGGCGGGTGCCCATGCATCACCCACGACCGCTGTGCGCACATTTACCACCACGGCCGGCATCAACCCCAGATCGCGTGCTCACGCGGTTCGCGAGATCCTCCGCAGCTTCGGCAGCATCCAACTCACTGGGGATCGGACAAGCGACCTGAGCACACTCGGGAACGCCGCAGCCGACTGGGTGATCGAATTCGCAGGAGAAGCAGCATGATGCGGATAGGCGATGCGCTCGCCGCGTTCATGGAACAGCTTGCCGAATCCTTACGCATCCACAACCATGCGGAGTTCGCATCCTGGTATGAGCAGGGATACGAACAGGGACGGCAAGACACGATCGACCAGTTGACAGGACGAAAGCATGAGTGACCCGAGACACGAGAACCGCCTACTAGACGCTGTGGACGACCTCACCAAGTCACGCATCGAGCACATGACCCAGACGGCCGACGATGGCAGCTATGTGAAAGCCCACTCCGTCGAACACCCGGCCCTGCTGCACCAACTCCGTGATGCGGTGAACCCGTCCAGCAACACCGCTGCAGGGTCGAGCTCGCTGAAGTCCACCCGGAACCTGATCGACTCCGACGCTCTGTTCGAGTACGGGAAGATGACCGCGGCGATCGGCGACTGGTGCCGCATCGTCAACATCCAACCCACCCGCGAACCCGTCGCAGATCTCCGCCAGTGGTACATCGCCTACGACCGCACCGGCGCTGACGACCAGTGGTACATCTCCGAACTGCGCCGGTGGGCGAACCTGATCCGCAACATTCTCGAACCACTGAAACGCATCGAAGTCACCACCCCATGCCCGGTGTGCGGGAAACGCACATGGCTTGACCTAGACGGCAAGGAGATGATCTTCCCCGTCGTCATCCAATACCGGTTGCCGAAAACAGGTGAAGCGATTCACCCGAATGCGATCTGCCGAGCATGCGAAACGGTCTGGGAAGGAATCGCCGCAGTGGAAGAACTTGGGGAGGAACTCAACGAACGACACGCCGGATGAAAACTGACCACACCACGCACCCGAATGTGGCACAATTGTGAGTGCCTCGGTGGACTATGTCCCGAGGCGTTCTTGTTTAAACTTCCGGGACCGCGGGCACACCATAGCCGACATGATCGGCCAAGCCGCCGAGTCACCGGAACCTTCCACCCGCCCCACACAGGTATGTTACCCCCACCGGATTGCTGATGGCATGCGGTCAGCGTGGACGCAGAACATCCTGTGCGGAGGTGGGCATACTTCGGCCCGCAATAGCCGAACGACGGTAGCGGCAATACGCCGACCGTCACAACCGGTTGCAGTGACGGGAGAAACCACTGCAACCGGTCGCGGGTGACGGGCTGGTCCTCACATTCGGGTAGGACCCAGCCCGCACCCGCCCCCTCCACCCCGGCTGTCGCGAGCCGGTGTCGCCACGCGTCGAGCCCCGTCGCAGGCGACCACAAACACAGGTCACATGACGTCCACGGGATGTCCGGCTTGTCACAACCGCTGACTGTTCCCCCCAACAGGCAGCGGCCCTTGAATCCGTAGCTCAATGGAAGAGCGCCCGCCTGTCACGCGGGAGACGCAGGTTCGATTCCTGCCGGGGTCGCAAGCGAGACGCGAGCAGTCGACGCGTAGACAGCTCGGACGCAGCAGGTAGCTCCTGATGCGGCTGGGATCTGTACCCCGTTTCGCCCACTTCTATGCCCTTCCGGTCGTTGCTGCAGCGGCGAGGGCGCGCGACTGTACGTACCGGACGAACACCGGTCGCGCTTTTGTCACATAGAGGAGATCAACGATGACCGAGCTCGGCTGGTGGGCAATCTCGGGCGCTGCCCTCATGGCTGCACTGAAGCGAGCCAACGACGGCGAAGACGCCGACCTGATCTACCTCGAGTTGTACGCGAACACGGAGACCAAAGATGCCTGAGCCTGTCGGTCGGGATGGGTTCGGAGCAGCGCTGTACCAGCACCAGGTGTCACCACTGCACGAAGCCGCCACCAGCGTCAGCCAACGCATCAGCGACGATGCTCGAGCCGCAATGATGCGGATGCTCGAAGCCAACGACCACGACGAAAGCTAGAACCTCATGGCCATGCGTGTGTGCTCCGAACCAGGATGCCCAACACTTGTGACCGAAGCCGGCCGATGCGTCGAACACCGGCGAGTGCAGGAACGTAGGCGAGGGTCACGCCAAGCCCGAGGGTACGACGTCGAACACGACAGACTCCGAGCCACATGGCAACCAGTAGTCGAAGCCGGCACCGTCAACTGCGCACGATGCGGTGCACTCATCCGCATAGGCGAACCCTGGGACCTCGGCCACAACGACGACGACCGCACCAAGTACAACGGCCCCGAGCACCGCACCTGCAACCGTGCAGCCGGAGGCAGAGCAGCACACCCCACCCACACCCGCTCCACGTAGCCGACACACACCACCAGGCGACCTCGAACCCGAAGCAAGCCCCCTCGACCTCTCACCAACCCCTCAGGGGGTGGGGAGGGTACCTCTGGGGGAACACTTTCTCAGTACCGCCGGGGAGGTGCCTCGCAGTTCACAGACCTGAAATGTTCCCAGAGGGGGTGTTCCGATGCCGGATTCGACGACACCTGATGCACCCGAGGGCCTTGCTGCCGGTGGCCTTTCCCTGTGGGCGGCCATCGTCGACGAGCACGAGCTCAGCGCTCTGCAGTTGGTCACACTGACGGAAGCGTGCCGCGCGAAGGACCGCCTCGACAAGCTCGACGATCTTCTCCGAGGCGACGCCGAGACGTGGATGCACCTCACTCACCGGCTCCAGACTGAGGACTACGAGCTGAAGATCGATGCTGCTCTGTCGAGCGCGAACGTGACCGCGAATCTGATGAAGCAACTTCTTGCCGCCCTCCGGCTTCCGGACGAGGCGACGGGGAAGCGTCCGCAGCAGCGTGGCGGTGCTCGTGGCGCCTACAAACCCTCTGAGACGAACGCTCGAGTGTCGAGTCTTGACCGTGCGAGGCAGCGGGCGTCGGGAGCGAAATGACCTTCCGGCCGTTGTTTGAGGGGCAGGTTTGTTCCCTCGGCTACGAGCTGATCGACTTTATCGAGACGTGGATGGTTCACGGTCCTGGGGATGTCGAGGGAACCCCGGTTGAGGTTGACGAAGAGATGTCGGACTTCATCATCGAGTGCTACCGGTTGGATCCGCTGACGGGTCATCGTGAGTACGACGAGGGTGTCCTGTCTCGTGCGAAGGGCCGTGCGAAGTCTGAGATCGCCGGCTTCATCGTCGTGCTCGAGGCTTACGCACCAGTGCGGTTCTCGCACTGGGACGAGAACGGGCAGCCTGTCGGTCGCAAGGTCGTGTCGCCGGTCATAAAGTGCATGGCGACGGAAGAGTCTCAGGCTGGGAACACGTTCGAGAATGCCGCGTACATCATCAACTACGGGCTGGAGCACTACCCCGAGGTTTACGCCGGTTCGACCGGTATGCGCGAGGTCCTCGCCGCGACGAAGATCTACCTTCCGGATGGTGGCTACCTCGCGTCGGTGACTTCGGGCGCTTCGTCGAAGGATGGCGGCAAAGAGACATTCGTCGTCGCCGACGAGACCCACCTGTACGTGCTGCGCGAGCTCAAGCGCATGTTCGAGACGATGGCGCGGAACCTCTCGAAGAGGAAGCTCGCCGAACCGTGGTTACTGCAGACGTCGACCGCCTACCGGCCGGGTGAGATGTCTGTGTTCGAGGACACCCTGACCGCGTGGCGGAAGAAGGAGCTGTCGGCTCGGGTCTATGTGGATCACCGCGAGGCCAAGGGCAAGATCGACATCACCGATCACGACCATACGATCCGGCAGCTCGAGTACGTCTACGGGGCATCCACGGTGTGGCAGGACATGGAGCGCAAGTGGCGCGACATGAACGACCCCCGCATCTGCCCAGATGAAGAGACGGCCGCGCGCTACTACCTGAACCGCCCACTGTCGTCGCAGGACGCATGGATTCCGGTGGCTGTCATCGAGCGTCAGGACGTCACCGCCGAGCTTCCCGAAGGCGAGAAAGTCGACAAGCGGCCCTCTGCGGTTATCGCGCCCAACGAGCAGATCGCTCTCGGGTTCGATGGCAGCCTCAACGACGACTCGACAGTCCTCATCGCCTCACGCATGTCTGACGGTCTGATCTTCCCGATCAAGATCTGGTCGAAGCCCACGGGCCCGGCCGGCGCCTGGTGGGAAGTGCCCCGCGCGGATGTTGTCGCGACGATCGTGGAAACGTTCGAGCGCTACACGGTGTCTCGGATGTACGCCGACCCGCACGAGTGGCGCACAGACATCGACGACCTCGCGGAGAAGCTCGGCGAAGACCGAGTCATCCCGTGGGCAACCTCCCGATTCGTTCCAATGGCCGCGGCGCTCGATCGACTTCACGTCGACCTGAAAACCGGTCAGGCATGGCATTCGGGAGATCCGGTGCTCATGGAGCACTTCCGCAACGCCTACGTCAACAAGCGGGGCATTCATCGTCTGGTTCGGAAAGAGAACCCGAACAGCGAACGAAAGATCGACTCCGTTGTCGGGGCGTCTCTGGCCTATGAGGCACGAGCGGACGCGATCAAAGACGGCTGGGTGCCGATCAAACCCCGATCCAAAGTGCGCGTGTGGACCTGAAAGGAGGTCGTCTTGACGACCGAAATGGAGGCCACACGTGATCGTCTTCTTGGGGCGCTGCGTCGCAGCACGCCGGCACTGAGGAAGAACGATCTGTACTTCGAGGGTGAGCAGCCACTTCGGTTCATCGCACCCGCGTTGGAGCAGCAGTTGGGGTACCGACTGTCGCCGATCGTGATCAACATGGCTCGCTATGTCACTGATGTCTACGACACTCGGATGGACATTGAGGGTTTCCGGTTCGCCGGGCAGGACTCCTCCGATGAGGAACTGTGGTCGATCTTCCAGCAGAACGACGGTCCGCTGCTCTCGCAACAGGCGCACCGTGAGTCTCTGGCCCTCGGGCGGTCGTATGCGATCGTCGGCGAGGGTGACGACCCGGAGGTTCCGCTACTGACCGTGGAGTCGCCGTTCGAGGCGATCCACGAGGACGATCCGCGCACCCACGAGGTGAAGAACGGCGTCAAAATCTGGACCGAGCTCGACAAGACCAAGTTCGTGTCGTTCTATCACCCGAACGGCCGGCAGACCTGGTACAAAAAGGGCAATCTGTGGGTTGAGGACTCCGTTGAGGAGAACGACTTCGATCTGTGCCGTCTGGTCCCGCTGGTGAACGATCCGCGGATCCTGGGTCGGTTCCGGATGGGGAAGTTCGACCAGCGCCTCGGCAGGTCGGTTTTCCACGATCTGATCCCGTTGATGGATGCGCTGAACAAGATCGCATCCGACATGATGGTGTCCGCTGAGTTCCATGCCCTCCCTCGCCGGTGGGCTACTGGGCTTGATGAGGGCGACTTCATAGATGAGGCGACCGGTGAGCCGGTGGACACGTTTTCGTTGATCGCTGGCCGCATGTGGGGAACCGAGTCGGAGAAGGCTCGGTTCGGGCAGTTCGCGGAAGCGGAACTGACGAACTTCCACAACACGACGAAGCTGCTTACGCAGCAGGCGGCGATGCTCGTGGCGCTCCCCCCGCACTACACGACGTTCACGGGTGACAACCCCGCTTCGGCTGATGCGATCCGTTCTGCGGAGTCGCCTCTGGTGAAGCGGGTAGAGCGGAAGCAGCAGGCGCTCGCCTCGAGGTGGGAGCGACTGCAGCGACTGACGCTGCTCACCCTCGGTTACCCGGACACGCCAGAGGCTCGCCAGATCGAGACTCTGTGGGCTGACGCTTCGACGCCGACGATCGCGCAGAAGGCTGACGCGATCGTGAAGCTCGTGCAGGCACGTGATGCTCAGGGCCGCTCGATCCTGCCCATCCAGCAGGCTCGCGAGGACCTCGGCTACACCGCCACGGTCCAGTCGCGGATGGCCGATTGGGACATGGAGAACACCATTGATCCTCAGTTGGCCGCAGCGAACAGGGAGCTAGCCGATGCCGCAGCTCCAGGCAGCTGATGACTACTACTTGAACCAGCAACGCCTCACGGTGACCACGGTCGCGGCAGCGCGGAAGATCTGGAAAGGGATGGACGACGACTTCGACCGATCATGGTCGACAGTCGGTCCTGCCCTTCTGGAGACGGTGCAACTCGGGCGTACAGCAGTTGCGCGCACGTCGATGACGATCACGGCTGATCTCCTCACGGAGACCGATCAGGTCGCGCCGTCGGTGGGCGCCGTGAACCCTGCCGCGTTCGTTATCGCCGCGCCGGACGGTCGTTCGATGGGCTCACTGCTGAACGAAGCTGTGATCCAGACCAAGATGGCAGTCGTCGAGGGCCAGTCGACCGGAATCGCCCTGGCGACTGGTGAGCAGTGGCTAACGCAGACGCTGCTGACCGTCATGGCCGACACGGGCCGGGGCGTGGTGAGCGCGGACATCGCGTCTCGCCCAGCGTTGGCCGGATTCGTGCGCGTGCTAAACCCGCCGTCCTGCCCGCGCTGTGTGATCCTCGCCGGCAAGTGGTTCCGATGGAACGAAGGCTTTCTCCGCCACCCGCGGTGCGACTGCAAGCATGTGCCTGCCGGGAACGAGAACTGGGCGAAGGCCGAGGGATTCATCACCGACCCCTACGAGTACTTCCATTCTATGCCGACGGCCGAGCAGGACCGAGTGTGGGGTCGCATCGACGCGCGAGCGATCCGTGACGGTGCTGACATTTACCGGGTGGAGAACATCAAGCTCCGCGGACTCGCCACAGCGAAGGGGAAGCTGCGCTACGGCACACCCTCCCGGCGCACAGTGGATGACATCTACCGCACTGCCGGGACGCGAGCGAACGCGATCAGGATGATGCAGGACGAAGGCTTCATTACCGGGCCGCAGACTCGCGGCGGGAACATCCTCGGGGCGCGTGAAGGATTCGGCCAGCTGGGTAAGGGCGGACAGGCGAAAGCCGCGACCGAAGCAGTGACCGCTGCTAGAGCGACCGGTGTTCGGGATCCTCTGAACCGGTACACGATGACCGCGGCCGAACGGCGGCTGTATGACGCCAACTATCGGCTGCGTGAAGCCCGCGCGACAGGGAACTTCCCTCGATCGATCGGCGCGAACTCCGCAGACAAGTTCACGAGGCCTGTTCCGATCACCCCGAAGCAGCTCGCCACCCTCGAGCGCGACCTGCAGAACGAGTTGAAGAAGCTCGCGAACGCGCCCGCCTCTGTGAAGCGGCTCGCGAAGCTGCTCGGGCTCTCCTAACTTTCCGCCATCTGGTGGAAGCGTCCACGCGAACGACCATCGCGGTGTGTGCCGACGGGCCAAAAACGGTGTGCCGACGGGCCGAAAACGGATCGAAAGAGGAACAAGCCATGTCACTGAACACGTTCACCAAGCCTCGGACTTACGGGCCGCGGAAGCTGACCAAACTCGACCTGATGGGGATCCGCTTCATGGTCCCCCCGGCCGATGACGGCGCATTCACTCCGCCGGCATCGCAGGAAGAACTCGACAAGATCATCAACGGCGCGACGGCGAAAGTACACAAGCGCTACGAGGGTTTCGACGAGATCAAGTCCAAGGCGGAACGTGCCGAGACCCTCGAGGCTGAGCTCGCCGAGTTCAAGAAGCCCAAGGGCAACCCGAAGGACGGCGAACCGTCTGGCATCAGTGCCGACGACGTCGATAAGCGCATCAACGATGCGATCGAGAAGACCCGCAAGGAAGAGCGCGAAGCGCTCGCTCTCGACCGCGCGACCGATGCGCTCGACAAGGCCCTCACGGGCCGCACCTTCGAGCCGAGCAAGCTGCTCACCCTGGACCGCAAGTCGTTCGTGAAGGACGGCGCGGTCGACGCGGACGCGGTCAAGGACTGGGTGGAGAAGAACTCTACCGATGGTCCGAAGCCGCGCAGTTTCGACCGCGGACAGGGCAACCGTGATGCATCGGCGAACGGCACAAGTGTTCAGGCAGGCCGGGACCTCTACGACCAGCGACACAACTCCAAGAAGTCCACATCCTAGAAAGGAATCACCATGCCTCGTCTCTCTTCTGAGATCATCGGCTCCGGTGACATGTCGTGGCTCGGATCGTTCCACGGTATCGGCAACGCCCGTACTGAGACGATCGACATCTCGGCATTCACCGCAGCAACCCACTTCCCGAACGGGTACATCCCGTCCGGTTTCCCTCTCGCGAAGGTTGGGGGCCTCATGGTCCCGTACGACCCGACCGTGGGCGTGACCACGAACGCTGGTGTCCTCGCCGGTCACCTGCTCACCGACTACCGAGTCGTGGGCGGATCCGCTGGCACTGACACCGCCGCGCCCGTGCTCGACCACGGCCGCGTGAAGGCGGCTAAGGTCGCCGGTCTTCTCGCAGGCCTGTCCACCTTCGTCGGCCCCACCGTGCCGGCGAAGAACGCCACGACCATCGTCTACATCTAAGGAGGATGACAAATGGCACTCTGGACTGACATTGTCGAGCCGGCCGAACTGACCGGCTACGCCCGCGCTGCTCTCGCTGACTACGAGGCATCCCGCGGCACTCTCGCCCGTTACCTCCCCAACCGGGAAGTGGCGGACATCGCTGTGCGTTTCGTGCAGGGGCAGACCGGTCTCGTTGAGACCGCGAACTTCCGCGCCTACGACGCCGAGCCCGAGGTCGGTAAGACGCCCTCCGGAAAGCGCGTCACCCTTGAGCTCCCGGCCCTCGGGCAGGAGCTTCCCGTCACCGAGTATGTGCAGCTTCGGCAGCGCAACGCTTCGGACGACGCGATCCGCGCGCAGTTGTTCAACTACACGGGTCGCGCTGCACGCGCGGTGTCGGAGACGATCGAGCGTTTGCGCGGAATCGTCCTGAACACCGGCAAGGCGACCATCAACCCCGCCAACTTCGGTGGGGCGTTCCAGTCCGATGACGACTTCGGTCGCTCGGCAGGACACACGGTGGCTGCGGCGGCTCTGTGGTCGGTGGACACGACGGACATCCTCGGCGACATCCAGGCGTGGTCCGACACCTACCTGACCGACAACGGCGTCCTGCCGGGCTCGTTCCTCACCTCGACCCGCGTCGTGCGGGCCATGGCGAAGAACAAGCAGTTCGCGACGGCTCTGGTGTCCGGTTCTTCGCGCCCGGCAACGCTCGCGGATGTGAACGCGATCCTCGGCGGCAACGGCCTCCCCGAGCTCGTCACGTACGACCGCCGCGTGAGCGTCGGAGGCACGTCGACGAAGGTCATCCCGGATGACCGGTTCGCTCTGCTGCCGGCGCCCGTGGAGACGGACGACTGGGAAGGCACCGAGCTTGGCGCGACGTTCTGGGGTCAGACGCTGACTTCCATGGACGAGCGCTACGCGATCGAGGATGTCGACCAGCCCGGCATCGTCGTTGGCGCCTACCGGAACGAGAAGCCGCCGATGATCGCCCAGATCATCAGCGATGCGATCGGCATGCCGGTCCTCGCGAACGCGGACCTCTCGCTCGTCGCGGACGTCCTCTAACCCGATCACGGAAAAGCACGGGGCGCTCGAGAGCGCCCCGTGCTGATTCCCGATCACTCACCGAAACGAGGAAGTCGTCATGAGCACACTGGTCACCACGGTTCACGTCGCCGACAAGAACGGCGACAACCACATCTTCGGCCCGGGGGACAACGTCCCGAAGTGGGCGAAGGAGAAGATCACCAACCCCAAGGCGTGGGCCGAAGAGACCGACGAAGACGCAGCCGCCAAAGCTGCTGAAGAGAAGGCCGAAGCCGAGGCGAAGGCCGCTCAGGAGGCTGCAGACGAAGCTGAGAAGCAGGCGGCAGAAGCCAAGGCTGCGGCTGCTGGCAACTCGCCCCTGCCGATCCCCGCGAAGGGTGGACCCAAAGCCACCGCCGAGGCGTGGGCAGCATACGCGGTCCAGGAGATCACGGCTCGCGGGCTGAACATCGAGATCCCCGCCGACGCTACTCGCACCGACATCATCGAGGCGCTTCAGGGCGCCGGCATCCCGACCGAGGAGTAACCATGTTGGTGGACGTCACCGCAAACGACATCGTGAACCGGTGGCGTCCACTCACCCCTGGTGAGACTGCGATCGCGGAGACGCTGATCGAGGACGCGCAAGATGTTCTCGAAGGCGAGCTCGAGCGACGCGGCATCACCGAACCTCCTGCCGGCGATGACCGCTGGGAGCGCTCGTACATCCGTGTGGTGGCAACGATCGTGCGACGTGTGTTGCAGAACCCGGAAGGGTACCTCTCCACCGCCGTCACGATCGACGACTACAAGCGTGAGTACCGCCGCGACTCGGCCGTCTCCGCCGGCGTGCTCTACGTTTCCGACCTCGAGCTCAACGCCCTCACGCCCGCGGCCCGTCGCAAGCGGGGCGCGTTCAACATCGTGCTGGGGAACTCGTGAGCGACCCGATCCTGATGGAAGCCCTCGACGCAGGGCGTGCGGCAGCAGAAGCGCGCATGACTGAGACGATCATCGCCGGCGTCGAGACCGAGGCGGTCGATCCTGACACTCTCGAGACGATCACCATAGTCACCCCGACCTACGCCGGTCCGGCGCTCGTGAAGTACCCGACACTGACGGTATCCGACCAAGACGCAGGCGGGCAGCAGTACACCGCCGCTCAGGTCACCGTCGGGGTTCCGGTGAGCGCGGGCGTCCTGCCTGTCGACTCGATCATCACGCCCACTGCATCGACGGTCGACCAGTCGCTGATCGGGCGCCGCTACCGGGTAACGGCAGCCCCCCAATCCGGGCAAGTCACAAGTCACCGGCACCCTGTCGAAGAACTCAACTAGAGGAGACGACGTGGCTGAATCTGACTTCGGTCTCGACGACCTCAACAAACTCTCCGCTGACTTGACTCAGGTTCCGAACGTACTGCAGCCCGAGGTGAAGTTGTCCCTCAACCAGGCCGCGTTCCATACCCGGGATGAATGGCGGAAAGACGCCGCTAAAGGGGTGCTCGGAAGCCAGTACGCCGCGTCGATTGACGTCGAAGAGCGCGAGTTCGGGGCTTTCGGACAAGGTGTGCTCGAGGTCAACGTAGGTCCGAACCTGGCCCGTTACGGCGGCCGGACGGGCAGAGGCGGCCTAGTGCCGTCCGCCGGCATCTTCGACGATCCAGAGAGCAGCGGCGGCATCAAAGGGGCAAAACCTTCACGCGCGCGTCGCAAGGCGGAGAAGTTCGCGGAAAAGGAACTGGTCGAACGTCTAGAAGTCGCCGTAGATGAGTCGCTGAAGAAGTTGGGCCTCTGATGATTGCCGAGTACACGGACGTGAATTCTCGGCTCACTGCAGATCCTGCGGTGAAGGTGTACGACGCGGTCCGGCAGGATTCGACAGGCAAGCTGCTGCGGGAAACCTATCTGCTGCTGTTCCCGGGCGCTGGTGATGCTGACGATGCTCGCGCAACATCCCCGCAGTCACCGGATTCGGATGTCGAGTACGAGTGGCGCATCCGGGTGGTGTCGATCAACACGGACGGGATCATGCTGCTGGTTGGCAAGGTGCGCAACCTGCTTTCCGGGCAGCGTCCTGTCGCGGCTGGGCGTGACTGTTCGCCGATCATTGTCGAAGATGACGGCGATGTGGAACCGGACTATTCGATCACCCCACCGTTGCTGTACTGCGATCTGCTGATCAGCTTCCGTTCCAACCGCGCGTAACCGCGCCCTCTCTTCTTCACCGGTCGTCGGATCGGTGATTCCGGCATGCCCGGAAACAAACGGTGGACCAACCCTCAATCCCTCGGCTTCGGGGGTCTCGAAAGGAAATTCTCATGGCCGATGTCGTTGACGTTGTACCTCCCGCAGTGGACCAGACCGGGAACCTGACCGTCTGGTTCGTTCCCACGATCGCGGATATGGCCGCACCGAAGACTGCGACGGAGCTCGGTGCTGCCGGCGCGTTCCGTATCACCTACTCGTTCACCCCGGACGGATACAACCCGACCGGTGACCAGGAGATTCTCACCGACGACCGGCTGACTCTTCCGCAGGGTCTGCAGTCGCTCGGCAAGGTCACCGCAGGTCTGACCCTGAAGTACGTCGACTCGACTGCTGCGAGTTCCGCAGCCGTCGTGCTGAAGCCCGTCGCACCTGCGACGTCTCTCGACGGTTACCTGGTCGAGCGCCCGAACGTACCGAATGGAACGCTCGCGGCGGCCTCGCAGAAGGTCATCACCCGCAAGGTGACTCTCGGCGCGCAGATCCCGGGCCCTCGCGACGGCAACGGCAAGTTCACCTGGACTCAGGTCGCCGCTGTGACGGGCGTCGTCACCCCCGGCGTTCTCGCCGCGTAACAACCCCTGTGCGGTCGGTTCCACCGGCCGACCGCACAGGTCTTCCTTTCTCACGGTGGAAACGGTGGAGGTAAGTCATGAGTTTCAGCGAAAAGCTGGCAGCAGCGAAAGCAGCACCACGGAAATTCGAGGACGTCGACGTGCTCCTCGATACGGAGTTGGCAGAGGCTCGCTCTGCACTGCAGGAGGCCCTCGACGATCACAAACGCCGCACTGAGGGCGACCAGCGACTGACTGCGGTCGATGCGGAGGCGGCAGAGATTCAGAAGCAGCTGGACGAGCTGATCGAGAAGTCTCGCGAGTCGATTGTCACGCTGCGGTTCTACCGACTCCCCGGCGACGCGTGGGCGAACATTCAATCCCACTGCCCAGCACGCCTCGGTGTGCCTATGGAATCGGATCCGACATTCGGGTACGGCTACAACATGCAGCAGGCCACCAAGCTCGCTGCCCCTTACGTCGACGGCCGCGGACAGATTTACGCTGGCCGGGTCGAAGGCGATGAAGTGGTTCCCCTGCAGTACCGGGCGAAGACTGCGGATGATCCTGGCGTGAACGAGTGGGATGACCTCTTCAGTGTCATCTCGGGTGCCGAGCAGGCACGGATCGAATCGACGGTCTACTACCTGAATGTTGCTGAGCCGACGACCAACCTGGTTGATCTCAAAAAAAAATTGGGTCTAACCGGCGACTGAGAGAAGAACTCTCCCTCGCACTGCATCTCGGCGTCGCCCCCCGTGTTCTTTCCGGGTGGGCGCCCACCGAAATCACCGAGTACGAGTACGGCGCTGACGGTCGTGTTGCGGCGTCGATCACAACGTCAGAGAGCCCTTTCAACCAGGAACAGGTCGATCTCCTCATGGCCATCCGTGAGTACCAGCAGAGCCTGGATTCGAACGGCATCCCTTACGAGCTGGCCACGTCGCCGGAGGCTGACCCGAACCCATCCTCTCCTCAGCGAAACCCGGTCCGCTTCTTCCCCAAGGGCCCCTTCGTGAACTTCGCGGAGAAGGCTCGGCTCGACGCTGAGGACGCCTACAAGAAGGCTGGCGAAGACGTGAACATGAACGGTCTGTTCTGGACCGTCGAAGAGAAGAGCTTCGCGGCTAACCCCGACGCCTAGACATGATCGCCCCGACGATTCCGAGTGCCACTCCGAGCCCGAGCAGTACCGCGCCGAAGAGGTAGTTCTGCGTCTGCATGTTCGTGACGATCCAGATGATCCCGACGACGACCAGCAAGGCGGCGGCACCTACCGCGACGCCTGAGTAGTCCTTCGTTTTCCCCATGCGCTGAGCGTAGCCAATTTCATACGACGAGACGAGGTGTGCCTTGGCCGATCGCGTCATCAAGATCACGATGCAGGCCCAGGTCGCGAACTACATCGCCGGCATGCAGCAGGCGCAGCGGGAGACGAATAAGACCACCAAAACCGCTGCCGATGCTAAGGCTTCGTTTGAGGCCCAGAACCAGGCAATGACGCAGCTCGGTGTCGGACTTCTCGCGATGGGGGCCCTGGCGGCTGCGGGTGTCGGTCTGGCGATCAAGAAGTATGCCGAGTTCGACCAGGCCATGTCTGAGGTTCAGGCGTCCACGCACGAGTCCGAAGCGAACATGAACAAGCTGCGGGATGCAGCGATCGAAGCCGGTGCAAGGACGGTGTTCTCTGCGACTGAGGCTGCCCACGCGATCGATGAGCTCGCGAAGGCGGGGCTGTCGACTGCGGATATCCTCGGCGGCGCCCTTGACGGCGCATTGTCGCTTGCCTCTGCTGGCGGTCTGGACGTCGCGGATGCAGCGCAGATCGCTGCCACGGCGCTGACTCAGTTCAAGCTTGAGGGCAAGGATGTTCCGCACGTCGCGGACCTGCTCGCTGCGGGTGCGGGTAAGGCGCAGGGCTCCGTCGAAGACCTGTCCCAGGCGCTGAACCAGGGCGGCCTTGTTGCTTCCCAGGCGGGTTTCTCGATCGAGGAGACGACCGGTGTTCTGGCTGCGTTCGCCTCGGCCGGGCTGAAGGGTTCGGATGCAGGCACGTCGCTGAAGACTGCGATCCTCGCACTCGAGTCGCCGTCGGCAAAGGCTGCCGCGGTGATGGACCAGTACGGCATCAATGTGTACGACTCTTCCGGCAAGATGCTGTCGTTCGCTGGCATTGCTGACCAGTTGAAGACCAAGCTCGGCGGGCTGACGGATGAGCAGCGGAACTCGGCGCTCGCAACGATCTTCGGTACGGATGCTGTCCGTTCTGCATCGGTGCTTTACGCCAATGGCGCATCAGGCATAAACCTGTGGAACCAGAAGGTCAACGACAGCGGGTATGCCGCGGAGACCGCTCGGCTGAAGCTGAACAACCTGAACGGTGACCTTGAGCAGCTTGGGGGTTCTTTCGACACTGCGCTCATCAAGAGCGGCTCGGCGGCGAACGATGTGCTGCGCGGCATAGTGCAGACCGCGACCGCTGCGGTCAACGCATTCGGTGACGCGCCCCCTGTTGTGCAGAGCACCGCTCTGGCGTTGGGAGCTCTTTCTGCGGCTGTGCTGATCACGGGTGGCGCTTTCCTCGTTGCTGTGCCGAAGGTGGCGCAGTTCACTGCCGGGCTGGAAATACTCAAAGGCTCGACCATGCCGGGTGTGGCTTCCGCGGCCGGCAAGATCGAGAAAGGTGTTGGCCGCGCCGGCACTGCGCTTCGCGGTACTGCTGCTTTCTTGACTGGGCCGTGGGGGGCTGCCCTTGCCGTGGGTGCGCTAGGTGTTCAGGCACTGTCGAATTACCTTGACGGGCTGAAGGCGTCGAGCGAAGAAATGACGAACTCTGTCAAGACTGCTTCGTCCGCGCTCGAAATCTTCAAGACCGCATCGCAGGGGCAGGACGCCGCGCACTTCATTCACCCGGACACACTCGGAAAGTTGAAGGACCTCAACAAAGTCCTTGCTGAGAGTGCGAAGTCAGATGCTGACTTCTCAGCCCGGTTCACCGACGAGACGCGTGGTTACTACGGCGCATTCGATGCGCTGAAGACCGTTGGCACTCAGCTTGGCACTCTCGCCGGGTCGGACCTTCCGGCCGCTCAGAAGTCCTTCCGGCTTCTGGCGGACGAGACGGACGGCAGCAAGAAACGGCTGTGGGAACTGCTTTCGACGATGCCCGGTTACAAGGATGCCCTCGTTGAGCAGGCGACCGCGCAGGGAATCAATGTCACGTCTTCGAATGAGGCGGCGAACAAAACTCGGCTGCTGAAGCTCGCATTGGGTGAGGCCAAACCTGCTGCGGTTGAAGCGGCTGACGCCTACTTGAAGACGTCGAGTGCAGCGGACGAGACGAACGACGCTGTGCGGCGCCTGATCGACTCGATGAATGCCATGAATGGCAAGAATCAGGATGCGATCTCAGCGAACGCTGACTACCAGAAGTCGCTGCAGGATGTGAAGGACACCATCGCCGACATCGACCCCGAAACGGGGAAGGCGCGGACTGGTGTTGAGGCGTTCCAGCACACCCTGGATGAGTCGACCGCTGCCGGTTCAGCGAACGTGAAGATGCTGTCTGATCTCGCTGCGAGCGGGCAGCAGGCTGCGCAAGCACAGTTGGACGCTGGCGGTACCGCTGACCAGTACACGGCGTCGCTGAAGGCGAACTACGACGCGGTATACAACAACGCGTTGGCAATCACCGGGAACGCGGATGCTGCAAAGGCGCTCGCGGACCGTGTGGCCGCGATCCCGACGGAGAAGCAGATCGCGCTGATCGTGGCGACCGCTCAGGCGAACGCTGAAATTGACGCTTTCGTGACTCGGAACGACGGTCGCAAGATCCGACTCAACATCACCGGGTCTGGTCCCGGTGGTGCGCTGATTCCGTCGCTCGGCAACCTGGCCTTCGCTTCAGGCGGCATGGTCCCCGGGGCACCGTCCCATAGGGACAACATGGTGGCGACAGTGGCGTCCGGCGAGTTCATCACCCGCACCGCTCAGGCGCAGATCCCAGCGAACCGGGCGGCGCTCGAGTACATGAACGCCGGCGGAGTCATCCGCGGGTATGCGGGTGGTGGTTTTGTGCAGCCGCAGTATGCGCGCCCCTCGTACGGCGGCGGGTCAGGTTCGGCGGTTGTTGGCCGCGGTGATGTGAATGCGTCGTTCCAGATCAATGAGGTAACTGATGCGGTGGGCACAGCGAAGGCTGTCGCTCGACGATTGCAAGGGTTGGCGAGCTGATGGCATTTCAGGCGATTCTCGACACCCTCGATCTGACGGGCAGGGAATCCTCGGGTGTGCAGTGGTCGGTCGCGACTATGGACGGGATGGGGGCGCCGGGCTCGACCATCGAGGTGGTGCAGAAGCCGCGACAGCACGGAGCGTGGGCAGGTGACGCGTTCGCACTAGCAGCGCACACCGTTCTGCAGGGACTAGTTCAGGCGCCTACGCAGGATCTACTTATCGATGCTCGATCACGATTGACGACTGCTGCTGCACTGTCTGCGGTGACACTGCGCGTCACGGAAGCATCGAAGGTGTGGACGTGGGCGGTTCGTCGGGAAGACGAAGTGATTTTCACCTACATCACGGATGTGCTGGCTCGATGGTCGATCCAGATGGTGGCAGTGGAACCGCGCAAATTCGGTTTGCCCCTCACCGGGTCGACGTTCCTGCCGTCGACTTCCGGCGGTTTGGCGGTCCCTTACACGGTGCCATACAAGATCGCAGCCGTCTCCGTTTCCGGTCAGGTCTCCTTGTTCAACCCGGGTAACGAGACGGGTCCGGCGTTGCTGCGAATCGATGGGCCGGTCTCCGGCCCGCAGGTCACGCACATCGGGTCGAAGCTCGCACTCACGTTCGCGAGCTCGCTCGTGCTGGGCGTCGGTGAGTGGCTCGACATCGACATGGAGCACCGCACAGTCCTGGCCAACGGGCAGGCCTCGCGGAACAAGTTCATCACCTCACGTGGCTGGTCCGGCTTCGAGCCTGGCCCCAACACGTGGGCTTTCACTGCGGCGTCGTTCAACGCAGCCGCGAAGTTGACGGTCACCGCTACGCCGGCTGATCAGTAGAGGAGATCATCATGGTCGACACGATCGGTGACACCAACGCGGTTGCGTCCTCTCCGACGTACAGCGGGCGGATGCTGCGGCAGTCCCGTGGCGTTTACATGGGTGGGGCGACACCTGCGCGCCCTCTGGGCGCCCGTTCGGGTGTCCGGCCGGGCACTTCCGCAGCCACGGTGACCGTATCCGGTCTCACATGGACCTGCGGCCCGTTCGCAGGTCTCGCCGATGTGGAAACTGCGGCGGAGGCTGGCGCGTACCCATACAGCTTCGATGCGAGCACTGTCGCTTCGGCGATTGCGGCGCAGGGTGGGAACGCGCGGTCCGATCTGATCGTGGTGCAGGTCGATGACCCGTCCGAAGATGGCACGAGCGCCCCAGCGGTGCGTCGCGCGTATGTCCAAGGCGGCACCTCTGGGCCTGCGGACCCCACGCTCCCGGCGCGCTCCTACGCGATCGCGCGCATCAACGTACCTGCCAGCGGCGGCGGCTCGCCCACTGTGACGTGGATCGCCCCGTACGCTGTCGCTGCTGGCGGCCGTGGCCAGGTGAATACGTTCGCGCAGATCACAACGCAGTTCCTCTCCCCCACTCAGGGTGATCAGGTGTATGCGCTCGACTCGGGTGTCACCTACCAGTACTACGCCGTCTATAACGGCTCGACGAATCCCCAGGGGGCGAAGACTGCTGGTTGGTATCCGCGTCCTGGTGAGCAGGTTGGTGGCTGGGTTGTGGCCACCTCAGCTCAGGCGCTCGCGGCGGGCGCGCAGGTTCTCAATGGTGCATACCCGGCAACACCCGATGAGGTGTCTGGGGGGGTGACCTGGAATCAGACCACCGGAGAGTTCACGGCACCGTTTGAGGGCGAGTGGGATGTGTACTCTCTCATCGCTGCAACACCGGCCACCTATGAGAACCAGATCTGGGTTGCTGGTGTGCAGGTGGCGACGGTACTCATCACGAACGGCCCGCTCATGGCCACCGTGAAGACTTCCGCGGGCGACAAGATCACTCACCGCACATTCACCAGTGGCACCGGGGCGATCGGTACTGCCGGTGGTCGTACTCAGTTCTCGGTGAAGTGGCGGGGGGTGCGTCACCTGTGACCCTTGTACCGATCCCGTGGCAGCCCACCCTGTTCCTAGCTCCGTCCACCCTCGCTCGCCTCACAGACGGCTCACGCCGCCTCGGCCGCAACATCTACCTCAACGGCCCTGACGCCGCCTGGCGGTCGGAAGCACGCCAGGAGTACCTATGGGACCTCAACGGGCATGACCCGTCGAAAGCCAACGATCCGACTAGAGGGCCACGGGTACATATGCGCGGTGCGGGGCTCGACGGCCCCACCGATAAGGCAACTCGTGGGGCGCTGATCGCGGCCGGTCTTCTACCGGACGCGAACGAGCTATGGCATTTCAGCGACCCCAACTGGCCGCTAATGCCGATCATCAAGACGAACACCAGCACATCCGGCAACGGAACAGCGATCCCTGTCACCCCTGCCGCCGACATTGAAAGGAGTATCGCCATGGGCGTCCTCAAACTGCACAAGGTCATCAACGCTACCCAGGCGAAGCAGCCGTGGCTGGTCTCCAACGAGATCACTCTCCGCTACGCCCTGCTCGACCAGCACGGCCACGACAACCTCCTGGCCATGGGCGTCGAGGAAGGTGCACCGATCTCCACCACAACCATGGACGAGATCGACAGCTACCGCGGCGCGCTTTGGCCTGCGAATCTCCTCGCCGGGTTCCACTGATCTGATGGCCACGCTTGCATGGCTCTCCACCGAACTGACGACAGGCCTGGTGATAGCTGACCTGCCCGACCTCGGCGGGGAATCTGGCGGTGCGCTCACACTGAAACAGACGATGGGCCGGTACGAGCAGGTCAACGTATCGCTCCCACTGCCGACTGCCCCTGAGAACTGGCGACGAGCGACCCTCCACGGGGCTGCATGCATGGTCCTGCTACAGGACGACATTCCCGTGTGGGGCGGCTTCGTGAATCGGCGCCCCCGCGATGAGGGCGACGTCGTGACGATGCCGCTCATGACCGCCGAGGGGTACCTCGATCGCCGCTACGTCGGCGACATGACGTTCGTCAACGTCGATCAGAACCTGATCGTGAAAGCGGTCGTCGAAGCGTACGTTGCAACCGGTTCCAACGGTGGCATTCCCATCCGTGTGCAGATCGTCGGCGGCCCGGGGAAGCTCCGTACCCGCACCTACATGGACAAGGATGACAAGACCGTCTACTCAGCGCTGCAGGAGCTTTCAGGGGTCATCGACGGCCCTGAGTGGATGATCGGCCTTGAGCACCTCACGGGCCCGGAGCGGTACACGTTCGTGCTGTATGTGGGCAACCGTCTCGGGAACGCAGTCGCTCCAGGGCTGGGGCCTTCGGCGACATTTGAGATGCCGGGTGGGGTGAAGTCGTTCCTGGCCTTGGAAGACTTTGGAGCCGGGTCGGGCGCGAACGATGTCATGGCCTACTCCTCGGGGCAGGGTGATGATCGACCGCAGTCGCCCCGTCAGGTGTTCGCTGATCCGAATCGTCCAACGTTCGAGTACCGGTACTCGCCGTCGTCTTCGATTCAGGAGATCGACACCCTGACCGATCACGCGGCTGGGCGTCTCCAGTTGATGGCCAACGGGGCCAATATTCTGTCGCTGACTGCGATTCTCGACGACTCCCCGAAGCTCGGTGTCGACTGGGGCATCGGCGACGACATCGGGTATCAGCTCGGCGGCATCGATTCGTCGGGCAAAGACACCGTGCCAGCCTTCCCCGGCGGCCTGGGCGGCGTCACCCGAGCGCTCGGGTACGAGCTCGAGCTGAGCGCAACACCGACGATCACGCCGATTATCGAGAAGCCGGAGGATGGCTGATGCCGAACCCGGGCGATCTGGTCCCTTACGGGGACGACGCGATCCCGCGGCGGATGGATGACTTCCGGCGTCAGCTGCGGGAGGTGTCCGCAGCGCGGTCGCTCGAGGCGTCGTCGATCGGTTCTGGTGGCCTGGTCGTCAAGGACGGTGGGTCGATCACGATTGAAGGCACAGGCGCCCTGAACGTCGGCTCTGGTGCCCTGAACTCGGCCGGATCGATCGCGGCCGGCACGACCATCACCGCGGGTGGGAATATCAGCGCTGGCGGCTTCAGCACTGGTGGTGCGATCGTCGGCAACACCGTTTCCGCAAACGGGCTCAGCACGGGTAGTGCGTCCGTGTCGGGCGACATCAACCTCGCCGGAGACCTGTATACGCCTCACGGTCTCGCAACACCAGTAACGTCGGGTTATTTCGCCGCGTACATCAACGGTGACGGTCGCCTGGGCAGGACAGTGTCGGCCCGGCGGTACAAGCGCGACATCACGGCGTGGGCTCCCGAAAAACAGGCGATCTTCGCGCTGCAGCTCGTGACGTACCGCCTCAAGAGCAACGTGCTCACGATGGGCGACGACGCACCGGTGGAAGTCGGTCTCATTGCGGAGGAGCTTGTCGCGCTCGGCCTTGGCTGGTTGGTGCTCTACATCGACGGCGAGGTGGAGGGCATCGCGTACGAGAAGATCAGTCTCGCGTTGCTGCCGGTGGTTCAGGACCACGAAGCACGGATGCTCGAGCAGGAGGCGGTGACAGCTTCCCTCTCTGCCCGCCTTGCGGCGCTCGAGAGGGCCTAGTCGCAGACCGCGTGATTGATGTCGCCAGAGCCCGACTGACTGTCGCAGAACGACGCCGGGTCGACGATGTCGCGCTGCCCGAAGTTCCCTGCGTTCGGGTCGGTCACCACAAATGTGGGAATCGGCGTGCCACCGGGCGCATGGCCCGGTGCCCATCCGCCACCGCTCGCGCGCTTGACGGGCGCCTTCACCGCGGCGTCCGCTGCGGCTTTCGCATCCGCCGCTGCCTGAGCTTCAGCTGCCGCTTGTGCGTCCGCTGCGGCTTTCTCCTCTGCTGCTTTCACGTCTGCGAGGTGCTGCACCCATGCAGCGTCGTCAGCATCCTGTTGCGCCTGCACGGCAGCCTCAGCGGCGGTCTGCATCTGCGCTTCGATCTGAGCCTGCTCGGCATCGGCTTTGACCTGTACGGCGTGCTGGGTGGCTGCGTCGTTGCGTGCCTGGTTCACGGAGGCGAGTGCTGCACCGCCGCCACCGAGGACGCCTGCGAGGACGAGCGCTCCGACGGTTATGGCGGCAATGCGGTTCCGCTTGGTCTGTTCCATGCAGGCCAAATTAATCCTCGCTACCGACAGAAGCAAACATTTTTCACACTTTGTGCCCGAACTGGGGCCGAACGGCAGGGGGAACCTGGATGCAGGACGTCGATGAACTATTGGGGCGGACGATGCCCCGCCGGCCCAGGTCGGTGAGAAAGCCCGCAACACCAGCCCGTCCCTGGTTCTTCTCAACATGGGCCCGCTCGCAGGTCACTGCGTACCGGATCGGGCTGGTGCTCGGCTATCTGGCGACGATCTACTTCGGTGTGTCGTCATTCGTCGCGGGGTTGCCCGCGTTCGTCGTCACTGCACCGTCATGGTGGACCCCTATCTGGGCGTCCGTTGTTGTCGTGGGTGGCTTCATCGCTGCGATCGGCGCGATCCGGGCAGGGTCCGAACCGGTCACCCAGTCGGTGACACGGTTCAACCGCATCGAGCTCGTGGGGACCGTGATGCTGTTCCTCACCCTTGGCACCTACGCCGCTGTGTTGCTCATCCTCGGCTACTACTTCGGAGACACATCCAGATCCGCAGTTGGCTCTGGTTTTGTTGCCCTGGGAGTTCACCCTGCTGTGCGGATGATCTGGCTGATCTTCCGCCCGAAGGCACGATGATCACCGCGTACACGGATCCGCCGAACCTGGACTGGTTGGGGCCGACCGTGACCGCAATCGGAGCTGTCATTGTCTCTGCGATCGCCGCAGTCGCGACGATCCGCAGCCGCCGGCAGATTCGTATGGAGAAGAACGAAGACGCCGCGGTGGCGAAGCAGCCCAGCCAGAAGGACGGCTGGGATGAGGTGCGCGAGGCCCGCGCTGAGACCTCGAAGTACTACCGCCTCTATCGCCTCTTCGAGAACCTCTTCTACTCGTCCCATTCAGCGCTCCGGCATCTCGCTCGCGACGTCCACGACGCCCACCCGAACCACGTGCTGAGCAAAGACGTCGTCGATGCCATCGCCGCACGCCCACCCGAAGACCTCGACAAGGTCTAACCCACCAAAAGGAGAAGCACATGAGCAACACCAACCCCACCGAGACGCCGAACGTCGTCGTCGCCAACCCGAACGTGCGCCGTGCCGCGAACATCGTCCTTGGTGTGATCGGCCTCGTTGTCGGCACTGCTGTGGTCGTCGATGCGTCCACGCCGGCGTTCGACATCTCGGAGATCACCACCCCCGTCTTCACGGGATACGCCTACCTGGCGTCCTTGTTCGGCCTCGCGGTGACGCTGCCGAACATCCCGCGTTCGTAGACCCTGATGCGCATCGTCGATGTGCTGCCCGGCGATGTCGATACACGTGTCGACGTCGGGCTGGGGATCGAGATCCTCTTCTGCCCCGACCGGACGGTGCGGGTTGCGCATAACTGCAAGCTCATCGGCGATGACGAACGACTCCGCTGTGCCCCACGACTGATGTTGGGCGAGGGGCACACGGTCGTCACCCGTGACCCGTTGACAATCGTCGCGTCGATCCTCTGCACCGACTGTGGGCTGCACGGCTTCGTCACCAACGGCATGTGGGTGCCCGCATGACCTGCGCCTGCCGCCACACCTGCACCACCCCGAACTGCCAGCACGACCACAACTGCGATCACTGCACACACGAATAGGAGGCCACCGTGGCCAACGAAGTAATCACCAAACGACGGGTCACGATGACGAACGTCGTCTCTGTTCCGGTGTCCGACGAATTCCCCGACGGGTACGCGAAGCACCAGGCGGTCGACTACGTCCGCCCCGACTTCCTCGACGCCTACGTCGCCGCCGCCCGTGCGAACTGGCAAAACGTCGAAGTGTCTGACGAGCCCGACGCAGGCCCTGGCGGTTACCACGGCGCGACCGCTGTCCCCGAAGGTATTGACCACCCGCTGGCCGGTCAGGTCTTCGCCGCAACTGAGGAGGTCTGATCGTGGGCAACAGTGCATTCATGCTGCAGGCGATGGCAGCGAAGTTCATCACCCTTGCCCTCTACGGCGCCCTGGGCACCACAGCGGCGGGTGCGACGGCGAGCACGGAGCTGACGGGCGGGTCTCCGGCGTACGCGCGGAAGCCGTTGACTTGGTCGACGCCGACGACAGCGATTCCGTCTGTGTCGTCCGCAACTGCGGCGGTGTTCGATGTTGGGTCGGGGAACACGGTGCAGACGTTCATGACTTTCGATGCGAGCACCGCGGGGAACTTCATCAACTCTGCGGCGATCACGTCCCAGGCGTTCGCCTCGCAGGGCACGTACTCGGTGACGCCTACCAACAACCAGTCCTGATCAGTGCCGGAGGTGTGACCTGTGACCTTGCAGACGTGGGATTTCGAAGGTCAGACCTCCGGCACGAACCTGACGACGACGAGCTCCACCCCGACACTGTCAGCGGTGTCTCCGGCTGGGACGACGAAGTACGGGACAACGTCGGTGTTCAGCGGGGCGACGTCGGTGACGTCGACCGTGGGTACGGCGAACACTGCGTCGTTCTGGCGGGCGATTCTGAACTCGAATCTGGTTCAGTCGTTCGGCGGGGCGGTGTCGTACAACGCGATCCCCTCCTCGGTGATGCACTTGGTCACCTTCCGCACCACGGCCGGAATCTCATTCCGAATCAGTGTCGCGGCGACCAGTGGTGACATTCGCATCTTCGATGCCGGGAACACGAACTTTGTGCGCCTGCTGGCCGCATCGTCACCGAACACCCGCTACTACATCAGCGCCCGCCTGACCGCTGCAACGGCGACGACCGGCACGTACACGGTCAGCATCTACGACAGCAGCAACACCCTGCTGAACACGATCAGCTCAACCACCTACAACCTCGGTACCGCACCGTTCGCGTTCGCCGACTTCGGTGTCATCGACACCGCGCAGCCGTCCGGCCGTGCAATCACCTGGGACTACATCCGCTTCGATGATGGGTCCACGACCGAGTTGACCCCGGCCATGGCGCCGGTCGACGTTGCGACCTTCGCGGGAGCGTCGACACTCACCGTTGCAGCAGTCCCCGGGCAGGCGGCGGGCGTTGCTCTGTCGGGTTCCTCCACGCTGGTCGGGGGAACCTCAACCAGCTACGCCGCAACTGCGGCCCTGACCGGGTCCAGCACACTCACCGCGACGGCCAGCGCACCGAAGCTCACCGGTGCGGCAGCACTCGCTGGAACGTCGACACTGACCGCGACACCAACTACCCCGATCACTCTGTTCCTCGCTCGCCTCGCCGCGCAGGCAGGATACGTCGCACACCGCGGCGGGTCCGCCGACTGGGCCGAAGGCACCCTGTACGCGTACAACCAGGCTGCAGCATGGAATGCGGATCTCGCGCTCGAGATCAGCATGTGGAAGTCCCTCGACGGCTACTGGGTGTCATCCCACGACCAGACCACCGGGCGGGTCTTCGCGGGCACCAGCTACGACATCAAGACCACCAACTGGGTCGGCACGCTCGAGAACCTGGTGTCGATCATCGGCGGGAAGCCGATCTCTCTCGTCACCGACATCCTCAACGCCCACGCGACCGGCAACCGGGTGATTTTCGTCGATGACAAAGGGCAGCAGGACCTGACCGGGTTCTTCGCCATGCTCGCCAGCTACGGCGGCCCTGCACGGTTCGTGATCAAAGCAGCCGGCAACGGCACCGTCATGGCCACCAACGCCGCATCCCGCGGTTACCAGTCGTGGGGGTATTTCTACCCTGCAGACACCGCCGCGAACCTTGCCACCTTCGCGCCCGGATACACCCTCCTTGGTGAGGATGCGACGGTCGGCGGCGGGTCGAGCAGCACCGACTGGACGGCGATCAAGTCGTACGGGAAACCGGTCCTCGCCCACATCCTCGCGACCGCCGCCGACAAGGCGAAAGCAATCAGCCTCGGCGCTGACGGGTTCATGGCCTCCGGCGTGCAGGAAGTTGTCCCGCAGACCTCGGCAACACTAGTTCTGAGTGGTACGTCCACTCTCACCGCGGGTGGTTCGGCGGGACGCACCGACAGTGCGGCTCTGGCTGGCAGCAGCTCCATGACGGCGGTTGCGAAACCTGGCCAGTCCGCATCTCCGACGCTCTCCGGGGTTTCGTCGCTGACCACTTCCGCATCTCAATCCGTGGTCGCTACGGTAACGCTGGCTGGGAGCAGCAGCATGTCGGCCGCCGCCCATGCCGGTGCGGTCGCAGCACCCACACTCGCCGGTTTCAGTTCGCTGACGGCCACCACGAGGGCAGGTGTAGCGGGCGGGGCGACCCTTTCAGGGCAGTCCGCCATGGTGGCTTCATCTTCGGTGGCGTTCCTGTGGGCGGCGTTGTTCGTGGGGCAGTCGCTCCTCACCGCGACAAGTTCAACCATCCCTGCCCGCAACATCACCGTCACAATCGGCAGCCCGCACAGGAACCGACTAGCCATCGGTACTCCATCCGGCAGCACCCTTCGCATCCGATCACCCTGGAGGTAACCGATGGCTCAACTACCGCACGACGGCCGCGAGTACTTCCACTGGCCCGTCGACGGGCTACCGGCAGACGGTGTGGCGCTCGAGGCTTTCCTCGCAGGCTCGTGGCATCCGCTGACGATCGCGAGCGACCGCAAGTCGGTCAGCCTTCTGCTCGAAGGGCCCGACGTCGACGTCCCCGATCCGAGCGCGGTGACGATCCCCAGTGATCAGAGTCGCATCCGGATCCGCGCCGTCGACAACCCGGAGGTGGTTGTCCGCGGTGGTGGTGACATTCGATTGACGAAGTAACTATGCCCCGGCATCCCCTCACCAGAGGCGGATGCCGGGGCCATTCGTCGTTGTGCGATGTTCAACACATCGGGCCGATTCTTTACACGTCCCGGCGATGTTCAAGAAGATTTGGAACGTCCTGGCCAACTTCCAAACCCATACGGAAAGCAGTTGGAGTTACGGGGTTCCGATGCTAATCCCGGGAGGGTTGATCAGGAGAGGATCAACCCGTATCAATTGAAACGGTCAGTGGTCCCAATCAGAATGAGCTGATGCCACTCAGTCACGAAGCACAACGGATACTCGAGTTCGAAAATAGATGGACGAAACACTCCGGCCGTAAGAGCGACCACATCATCCGCGAACTCGGAATGAGCCGAGCCCGATACTTCCAACTGCTGAACGCGATACTCGACGATCCCGCAGCGCTCGAGCATGACCCGGTTGTCGTCCATCGGCTTCGGAAGCTTCGCGACGAACGCGCCGCGGGGCGGGCGAGCCGGCTTTTCTGATGACCCCTGAACTGGGATAAATGCCGGTTGGCTACACCTTGGGCTACACCTCGACTTGCATTCGAGGGGGCGTTGCGCGTGAATATATGTAGCGAGGGCGGGACTCGAACCCGCGACACCACGATTATGAGCCGTGTGCTCTAACCACCTGAGCTACCCCGCCGGGACGCATCCGGCGAACCGGGATACGAGAGCCCCCTGTGGGAATCGGACCC
>Ga0247735_1000145_pt1 | contig 32668 bp, 30 predicted proteins | sample UWRJL178409R2_FD_180934 | JGI IMG/M metagenome (GOLD analysis project Ga0247735, IMG submission 180934) | Plant litter microbial communities from Arlington Agricultural Research Station in Wisconsin, United States - UWRJ-L178-409R-2 | ecosystem: Environmental > Terrestrial > Plant litter >... | reverse complement strand
CGAGCGTATAGGGCGCCAGCGCGCGCTTCAGACCCGATGCCTGGATCAGCACCGCCAGACCGGAGAGCGTGCGTTGCTCGACGGCCGCATCGGCAAGGCTGCCAAGCGCGGTCCAGAGATGCTCCTTCACCTCGGGCGTGATCGCGAAGCCCTCGCGCGCCAGGATCGCGGCGAGCCAGTCGGCTGCCCAGGCGCGTTCCTCGGGCTGGTCGATGCGCGCGAGCGGTTGAAGCGCGATCGCTGGCGCGTCGCCCGACAAGCCGCCGCCGAGATCGTGCCATTCACCGCCGATGCCGAGCGTTGCCGCGCGGATCGACCCGCCATGATCGAACGCGAAGAGCTGTGCCCGATCGTAGCGCCGGAACTGGAGCGCGATCAGCGCCAGCAGCACGCTCTTGCCGGCACCGGTCGGACCGACGACCAGACAATGGCCGACATCGCCGACGTGAAGGGAGAACCGAAACGGGGTCGAGCCTTCGGTCCGGGCATGGAACAGTGGTGGCGCTGCGAAGTGCGCGTCACGGTCCGGACCGGCCCAGACCGCCGACACCGGCATCATATGGGCGAGGTTCAATGTCGAGACCGGCGGCTGGCGCACATTGGCGTAGGCGTTGCCGGGCAGCGAGCCGAGCCACGCCTCGATCCCGTTCAGCCCTTCGGCGATGCAGGCGAAGTCGCGGCCGCGCACGATCTTCTCGATCGCGGCGAGGCGGAGATCGGCGTCGCGCGGGGTGTCGGCCAACACCGTGATGCTCGTCGTGACATAGGCGAAGCCGGCGAGATCGGCGCCGAGATCCTGGAGTGCCTGATCGGCCTCGGCCGACTTGTTCGTGGCGTCCGTGTCCATCAGGACGCTCGCCTCGTTGGTCATCACCTCCTTGATGATCGCGACGAGGCTCTTGCGCTTGGCGAACCACAGCCGGCGGATGCGGACCAGCATCCGCTGCGCCGCCACCTTGTCGAGGCAGATCGCGCGCGTCGTCCAGCGATAGGCGAAGCCGAGCCGGTTAAGCTCGTCGAGCATGCCGGGCACCGTCACCGCCGGAAACCCGGTGACGGTCAGCGAGCGCAAATGCTTGCCACCCAGTTCGGGCGCGAGGCCACCGATAAGCGCCTGATCGGCCAGCAATGCGTCGAGATGCATCGGCACGGCCGGCAAGGCGATGCGTTGGTCATGGGTAGAAATGCACGAGTGGAGATAGGTCAGCGTATCGGTGTCGCCGAGCCATGCGGCTTCGGGCATCACGCCGCCGATCAGATCGAGCACGCGTCCGGTATCGCGCTCGAAGTCAGAGAGGTGGTCGGCCGCCGCGGCAATGCCCTCGGCGCCACCCTCATAAAACCAACTGCGCGCGCGAGACGTGTCGTCGGCCGGCGGCAACCATTGCAGGGTCAGGTAATAGGCGCTGGTCAGGTTCGGCTCGGCGATGTTGCCGTCGCCATCGAACATGTCGCGGCGCTCTTCGTCGATCAGCATCGACAGCGGATCGGCGAAGCCGTCCGAGTCCGGATAGCCGGGCGATGGTCTGCGCTGCGCTTCGACATAGATAGCCCAGCCGGTGCCGAGCCGCTTCAGCGCCGAGTTGAGCCGGGAGGACGTGGCAATCAGCTCGGCCTGCGTGGCGCTGTCGAGATCGGGACCGCGGAAGCGCGCGGTGCGCTGGAAGCTCCCGTCCTTGTTGAGAACGATGCCGGGCGCGACCATCGCCGCCCAAGGCAGATAATCGGACAGGCGCGCGGCGCGGGAACGGTGTTCGGCGAGGAACAGCATGAGATCAGCTTTCGAAGCGGTGCGGCAGCGCAAGATGGCGTCGCGCAACGGGGAGGATTTGCGGATCGCGGCGGGCGGCGATGACGGTGAGGCCGTGGCCCGCGACCGCCATCACCAGCCCGACGATCCAGAGACGCAGACCAATGCCGATGGCGGCGGCCAGCGTGCCATTGACGATGGCGAGCGCGCGCGGTGCGCCGGCAAGCAGGATCGGTTCCGCCAGCGCCCGATGAACGGGCGCGACGAAGCCAGGTAAATCCTGATCCATCAGACCAGGGCTCCGCCGCCGAACGAGAAGAAGGACAGGAAGAAGCTCGACGCCGCGAACGCGATCGACAGGCCGAACACGATCTGGACCAATCGGCGGAATCCACCGCTGCTGTCGCCGAACGCGAGGGTCAGGCCGGTCACCACGATGATGATGACGCCAACGACCTTGGCGACCGGACCCTGAACGGAGTCGAGGATCGACTGAAGCGGCGTCTCCCAAGGCATCGAGGAGCCGGCAGCATATGCCGGGCCGGGAAGCAGCATGACGGATGCGCCAAGCGCCGCGAGGCAGAGGCGATCGCGTGAGGTCGTGGCGAGCAGACGGGCTTTGGCGAGACGCATGATCATTCTCCGATGGGGTTGCTGAGCGGGATGAGGTCGTAAGTGCCGTCGGGGCGGAGCCCCTGGACGCGCGCGAGTTCGGACAGGCGGCGCTGCGCGCCGCGCCCGGACAGGACCGCAATGACGTTGATGGTCTCGGCGATCAGCGGCCGGGGCACGCTCGGCACGGCTTCGAGGATGAGTTGCTCGAGTCGGTGCAGCGCGCCGATTGCCGAGCCGGCATGGATAGTACCGATGCCGCCCGGATGGCCGGTGCCCCAGGCTTTGAGCAGGTCGAGCGCCTCGGCACCGCGCACTTCCCCGACCGGAATGCGGTCGGGACGTAGACGCAGGCTCGACCGCACCAGGTCGCCCATCGTGATGCCCGGCGCCGTTCGGAGGTACAGCACGTTGGCCGCATCGCAGCGCAACTCGCGTGTATCCTCGATCAGGACGATACGATCATTGGTGGTCGCGGCGACCGCCAGCAGCGCGTTGGTGAGCGTGGTCTTGCCGGTCGACGTGCCTCCCGCGACCAGGATGTTGTCGTGGTTCCTGACCGCGCCAGCGAGATAGGTCGCCTGCGTTGCCGTCATCGTGCCGGCCGCGACATAATCGACGAGCGCCAGCGGTAGGCTTGCCGGTCGCCGGATCGAGAAGACCGGCGCGGTCACGACCGGCGGCAGCAGTCCTTCGAACCGCTCACCGCTTTCCGGCAGCTCCGCCGAAACACGCGGGTTGGCTGCATGGACCTCCGTGCCGACATGGTGCGCGACCAGTCGGATGATGCGCTCTGCCTGCGGCGCCGATAGCCGCTCGTCCGTCTCGGCCATGCCGGTCGACAGCCGATCGACCCAGAGCCGGCCATCGGCATTGAGCATTACCTCGGCGACTTGTGGCTCATCGAGCCAGGCCGCGATCGCCGGGCCGAGCGCGCTTTTCAGCATCGCGGTCCCGCGTGCGTGAACTATGGCCGAAGGCTGGGTCACTTGGGGCTGTCTCCGTTGGCTCGGACCGCGCCATCGCGGCGTCGGAGACAGGTAAAGAATGGGAATTTCGGGCAGTTACAACAGCATTTCCCGTGCTTCGTAAGGCCGGCGGCGGCCGGATATATTTGGGCTAATCATCGGAGCGCGCCTCGCGCGCCGAGCTACGGGTGGACCGCATACGGGCGCGACCCGATCGCCCCGATTCGCGCTGGAATCCCTCGGCGTCCGTCGACTATATTTGCCCATGCAGAAGCGGCGCCGACTTGCCGACGAGGGTTTTCGATGCAGCATATTCCGCATTTCGTTGCATGGATCGACTATCTCATTGCCAGCGCCGATCCGGCGGATCAGGCGCTCGCAACGGAATTTCGAACCCAGAGCTGGGCGATGCGAGAACTCGTCGAGGCGATGACCGCCGACCTGACGGTGGGCGAGAACACCGCGAGCTGGCTGGAAAAAATGGATGATCAGCGACGCATCTGCGACGGCCTGACCAAACGCGTGTTCGACCGGGCGCAGGCTCTCGTTGCCGAGGGCGGGCTACCGGCAGATGAGGCAGTTGTCGCTAGCGACTGGCGCGCCCGAGCAGTCGGCCCTCATCTGATCGCGTGGCCCAACGACGACGCCGAGACCGGATCCCCGCCAGTCAGGCATTGATGCGCGTCGCCCGCCTGCATTGGCTTGGTGATATGAGCCGTCTTACAGATCGGGAAGGTCCTGATCTGCACGTCCCCAGCCTGAAAGCGTTTTCGAACCCGCCCGCTTCACGAGCTCGTCCGCATCGCCGACATGGAATCGTGCTGCGCCCGCGATCGTCTTCATCTCCTTCCACGTGATCGGCGCGGCCACGGGCGCGCCGGATCTCGCCCGGACGCTATAGGGCATGACGGCCGTCGCGCCGCGCTGGTTACGGAGATAATCGACAAAGATCCGCCCTTTGCGCTGAACCTTCGGCAGCGCTGCGGTGAACTTCTCCGGATCGCTCTGTGCAACCGCCTGGGCGAGGCGGTGCGCGAAACTCTTCACCTCCCCCCATTCGGCTCTCGGCACGAGCGGCGCAATGACGTGGATACCTTTGCCGCCGGTCACCATTGGAAACGTCTCAAGCCCTATCGTCTTCAGGATATCGCGGAAATGGAAGGCGGCCTCGCGCACCGCCTCGAAATCCAACCCCTCGTCAGGGTCAAGGTCGAACACCAGCCGGTCGGCTTTCTCGACATCTTCGATGCGCGCACCCCAACCGTGAAACTCGATCGTCCCCATCTGGACGCACGTCATCAGCCCATCGGCGGTGTCGAGATAGAGATAGGGCTCCTCGTGGCCGTCTTTCTCCAGAATCCCGACATGTTTGACGGTATCACCGAAGCTGCCGGCGTCGTGCTTCTGGAAAAAGCACTTCTTGGCTCGGCCCTGCGGGCAGCGCACCAGGCTGATCGGGCGGCTGCCCACCCATGGGAGCATGATGCCTGCGACCGCTGCATAGTGGTCGGCGAGTTGGCCCTTGGTGACGCCGGAATCCGGGTCGATAATCCGCTCCCGGTTGCTAATCTTGACGTTGGAGGTAGCGGGCGCCGGGATCTGTCCGACTGGGGCCTCTTTTTCCAACACGACCGCTTCGGGTTTCTTGTCGTCGCGAAGGCCAAGGTAGCTCGGATGCCGAAGCGTGCCCTCATTGGTCATCTCCGTATAGGCGATCTCAGCGACGAGCTTCGGCGTCAGCCAATGCGCGCCGCGCACCTCGGCACGCGGTGCTTTCACGGTTGGCGTCGACTGTTCGAGCGGCTTCATGACTTCCATGAGGCGGAGCAGTTCCGCCGTGTCGAAGCCCGTGCCGACCTTGCCGGCGTAGCGCAACTCACCCTCATCGTGGATGCCGAGGATCAGCGAGCGGAACGAGCGCGACTTGTCCGAAGGCGTCCAGCCGACGACGACGAACTCCTGCCGCTTAATACACTTGGTCTTGAGCCAACCGCCCGAACGCGATCCCACATATTTTCCGGTCGCGAGTTTCGAGATGACTCCCTCCAGCCCGGCATCGCAGAAATTGTGGAGCAGTTTCTCACCACTCCCGACAATATGCTCGGAATAGCGCAGGCGATCGTCCGCTTCCGGGATGATGGCGCGCAGTTGCTCCTTACGCTCGGTCAGCGGCAGTCGGGTCAGGTCCTTGCCATCGAGCTCCAGCAGGTCGAACGCATAATAGTCGATGCTCGCCGGGGCGCCCTTGAGCGCGCCCTGCAGCGCCTGGAAGCTTGAGCGGCCGTCCGCTTCGAGGACGACAGCCTCGCCATCGATCAGAGCGGAGCCGACCCTGAGCTGCGCGGCGGCCGCGACGATGCCGCCGAACTTTTCCGACCAGTCGAGACCCGAGCGCGTATAGGCGCGGGCCTCACCGCCGCCGACCGCGATCAGCACACGATATCCATCATACTTCATTTCGTGCAGCCAGCGATCGCCGGTGGGCACGGTGTCGACCAGGGTGGCGAGCTGAACAGGACGAAACGGCGGCGGCCGCGATGCCGATGCAGGCTTGCTTCGTCCGGGCGCTTTCGCCGTCCGCTTTGCTGTCGCTGTTGTCGATGCGCGCACCACCGGCGCGCTCAGCTTGAACGTCTCATCATCGAGAGACTCCTTGGCGACGGGAGTCGTTCCCGAACAGGCGCCTACTTCTTCAGTTTCGCCGCGGCGGCATTCAGCTTCTCGCGGTCGTTGCCGACACGCTTGATCAAGTCCTGCGCCTGATCCTTGCTAATGCTGTGCTTGCGCGCGAAGTAATTCACCTCATAACCCTCGCCGCCCGCGACACGCCTGCGGTCCGCAGCGCCACGTTTCGATTTGTCATCTGCCATTGCTCATCTCCTGTAATCGCAGAATCGACGAACGCGGGCGGGGTTCCGATCTTCTGTCTCGACGACGAGCGGAGTCTCAATGGAAGTCGTGGCTGCGGATCGGCAACAGTTCGTCCTGGTCCGGAAGGGTAGCGAGCGGTGGACACGCCAATGTCCTTCCTCGCGGCGGCCACGTTGGATCACGAGGGTCAGGACCGCCACCGTTCTTCGCACCATCGCCCCGGCCGGGAGCGACCGCAAAATCCTTGCCGCCGATCGAACGCAGCATGTCATCATGATCCATAATGCGGTCGCAGATGATGTGGATGATCTCGCCCTCCTTTTGAACGCGACCACGCATGGCGATCATCGACGCGGACATGACCTGGCGCCGATAAATCTCGAACCGGTCGGGCCAGAGGATGCCGTTGGCGATTCCGGTTTCGTCCTCGATCGTCACGAACAACACGCCCTTGGCCGAACCTGGTCGCTGTCGAACGAGAATGACGCCCGCGACCTCGACGTTGCGACCGTCGCGGATCGATCCGAGATCGGCGCAGCGTACGATCCGCATGGCATCGAGTTCGGCGCGCAGGAAACTCACTGGATGGCCGCGAAGGGAGAGCTGGAGCGAGCGATAGTCCTCGACGACCTCACGGCCGTCGGTCATCGGCCGCAGCGCCACCGCCGGCTCCGACCCTTCGGGCGAGAACTTCGCCTCGCGCTCATCGGCTGCCGCGAACAGCGGCAACGGCGCGTCGCCCAAACCCTTTACCTTCCACAGTCCCTGGCGGCGGTCCTGCGCGATGCAGTGGAACGCGTCGGCCTCGGCGAGCCGTTCGATCGCGGCGCGTGGGACTCCGGCACGCCGCCAGACCTCCTCGACGCTTTCATAGGTGGCCGGGCCGCGTGCCGCGACGATGGCGGCGGCGTGGATGTTAGCGAGCCCGCGGACCTGCCGAAAACCCAGCCGCACCGCCATGTATCGCCCGCGAGCCGGCTCCAGCGTGCAATCCCAATGGCTGTGATTGATCGACACCGGCCGCACCTCGACACCATGGTTGCGCGCATCGCGAACGATCTGTGCGGGGGCATAGAATCCCATTGGCTGCGCATTCAGCAACGCCGCGCAGAACACATCGGGATGATGGTGCTTCATCCAACAGGATGCGTAAGCGATCTTGGCGAACGAGGCGGCGTGGCTCTCAGGAAAGCCGTAGCTGCCGAACCCCTCGATCTGCTTGAACGTCCGCTCGGCGAAGTCCTTGGGATAGCCGCGCTCGACCATACCCCCAACGAGCTTGTCGTAAAAATGTGAGACGCCGCCGGTCAGCTTGAACGTCGCCATCGCCCGGCGCAGCTGGTCGGCCTCCGCCGGGGTGAACCCGGCGCCGACGATGGCAACCTTCATCGCCTGTTCCTGAAACAGCGGCACACCCAGCGTCTTTTCAAGCACGGCGCGCAGCTCTGGCTTGGGATATTCGGGCTTCTCCTTGCCCTCACGGCGACGAAGGTAGGGATGCACCATATCCCCCTGAATCGGGCCGGGCCGCACAATCGCTACCTCGATCACCAGATCATAGAACTTGTTCGGCTTGATCCGCGGCAGCATCGACATCTGTGCCCGGCTCTCGATCTGGAAGACCCCGAGCGTGTCGGCCTTCTGGATCATCGCATAAACGTCCGGGTCATCGTCCTGCAGGTCGGCCATGCCGACGCGGATGCCCTTCATCTCTTCCAGCAGATTGAAGGCGCGGTTCATGCAGCCGAGCATGCCCAGCCCCAGCACATCGACCTTCATGAACTTCAGCGCGTCGATATCGTCCTTGTCCCATTCGATGATCTGACGATCTTCCATCCGTGCCGGCTCGATCGGCACGAGATCATCAAGCCGGTCCTGAGTCAGCACGAAGCCGCCGGGATGCTGCGAGAGGTGGCGGGGCGTGCCAATGAGCTGGCGTGCCAGCTCAAGTGTCAACTTCAGCCGGTGGTCCTCCGCATTGAGGTTGAGCGAGGCGATCTGTTCATCGGTGATGCCTTCGACCGACCAGCCCCAGACCAGACCCGTCAGCATCTTGGTCAGATCACGCGGCAGGCCGAGCGCCTTGCCGACCTCAGCGACGGCGCCGCGCGTGCGGTAGCGCGTCACGACCGCCGTCAGCGCCGAGCGGTGGCGGCCATAGGTCTCATAGATCCACTGGATGATCTCTTCGCGGCGCTCATGCTCGAAATCGACATCGATATCCGGCGGCTCCTTGCGCTCGCCCGACACGAACCGCTCGAACAGCAGCTCATGCTGGATCGGGTCGATCGACGTGATGCCAAGCACATAGCAGACGCAGCTGTTCGCGGCTGAGCCGCGCCCCTGGCAGAGAATGCCACGCCGCCGGCTTTCGGCGACGATCGCGTTCACGGTCAGAAAATAGGGAGCGTAGCCGAGCTGATCGATCAGCCTCAGCTCATGCGCGATCTGGCTGCGATGGGCCTGCGGCACGCCGTCCGGAAACATCCGCACGGCGGCATCCTCGGTCAGCGCCGCCAGCGCTTCTTGCGCCGTGCCGTCTGCCATCACCTGTTCGTACGGATATTGGTACTGAATCTCGCCGAGATCAAATCGGCATTGCGCGGCGATATCGGCGCTCGCCTGGATCGCGTCGGGGAAGGCGGCGAACCGCCGCTCCATCTCTTGTGGGGATTTGAGATTGCGATCCATGAACCGCTCGCGCCGAAACCCCAGCGCATCGATCGTGGTCTTCTCGCGGACTGCCGTCACCACATCCTGGAGTGGCCGAGCTTCAGGGGCGTGGTAGAGGATATCGCCGGTCGCAACGCTGCGCACGCCGACGGCGCGGGCCTGCGCGTCGAGCCGGTGGAGGCGTTCGACGTCATCGGGCCGCCGGCGCAGCGACAAAGCCAAATAACCACGCGCTCCGAATGTCTCGCGCAAGTCGGCGAGATGAGCGGCGGTGGTGTCACCCGGCATATCGGGGATGAGGATCGCGATCAGACCGTCCGCATGTGCCCCTGCGTCGCCCCAATCCAGAACGCAGCGGCCCTTGCCACCGCGCGCCTTGCCGGCCGAGAGCAGCCGGGTCAGCCGCGACCAGGCCCGCCGGTCGGTCGGGTAAAGCAGCAGTGCCCGGCCATCGGTCAGGTCGACGCGGGCACCGGGAATCATCCGCACGCCGGTGGTCTTCTGGCCATCCCAGCCGCGCACAACGCCGGCCACGCTGCCGCGATCGGCAAGGCCAAGCGCCTGATGACCGAGCAGCGCTGCGGCGGCGAACAGATCTTCGGGCGAACTGCTCCCGCGAAGGAATGAGAAATGGCTCGTCACCTGGAGCTCGACATAGGTGGCTGCGGGGGTCGCCATCAGCCGAACAGCCCGTGCATGTACCAGCTGAGATCGCCGGTCGGCGCCTCGACGCCGTCACCGCGACGGAACAGCCAGAAGCGCTCGCCGCCTTCCGCCTCGACCCGAAAATAGTCACGGACCGCCCACATCTCGCGAGCGTTCCGCCACCATTCGCCATGAATGCGCTCCGGGCCGTCGCCCGCCACCACCCGGTACGGCTTGCCGCGCCAGCTGAACCGGCGCGGCGGATGATCCGGGAGCAGCGCCACCACATTTGCCAGCAGCTCGGGGCGCCGAAGCAATCGCACCGGCCGCTTCCACGCCGGCCACCCTGCCGGAGAAGACAGCGCGTCGGCACGGCAGGTCGCACGCTCGGGAACGTCGCTTTCCTCGGCGCTGACGCGGAACAGCGCGTCTTCACCGACGCGGCCGGCAAGCTGGTCGACCAGCGGCGCCAGATCAGGAGCATGCGGCTCGCCGCCGAACACGACGCCCAGTGCGGCCGGAAACAGGTCTTCGACGCGCGGCGCTGTCAGCGCCATCGCCTCGATACCGAGATCGGGCTCGATCCGCTCGACGCGCATCGCGAACATGCGTTTGAGGTGCTTGGCGTCGCGGGTTGCCTTGGCGGTGCCGAGACCGATGTGCTGCTCATGGCCATCGACCCGGTAACAGGTGAGCACCGCCGCCCGCAGGCCGAGCCCGCGCGTTTGAAGCAGGCCAACCATGTCCTCGATCAGGTCGCCGATCACCTGTGTGATCGCCTCCGCTGTCCCAATCGGCTCCATCAGGCGGCGCTCGACGCGGGGTTCCTCGAACGGAACCACGGGTACGATCGGTTCGGCAACGAGCCCGCGTGCCTGGTCGAGCCGCTCGACGGTCGACATGCCAAGGCGCTTCGCCAGCGGGCCGCGCGGCATCGGGTAGAGTTCCGAGACCCGCTCAAGTCCGAACCGCGCCGCGGCGGTCAACGCCTCAGGGGTCAGGCGAAGCGCCGCCAGCGGCAGGTCGGCGATCGCCTGTGTTTCGGCCCCCGCTGGCAGGATCGTCATAGGCTGGCCGCCATATCGCGCGAGCGCATGCGCAGCGCCCGGCGTGCCGGCGATGGCGACCGCGGCGGTGAACCCAAGCCGGCGAAGGAAGTGCAGCAGCCGACGACAGAAGCGCGCCTCGCCGCCGAAAAGATGGGTGGCGCCGGTCAGGTCGAGCCACAGCCCGTCCGATCCGGCGACACTGGCGGTAGGCGTCCAGCGTCCGACCGCGTGCAACGCCAGCCGGCCGAGCAATGCTCGATCCTGCTCCGGCTCGGCATCGCGGACGTCGAGATCGGTGACGAGCGCACGCGCGTGCGCCGCCGCCATTCCCGGTCTCAAGCCGAGTTCCAGCGCCACCGGGCAGGCGGAGGTTATCACTTCACGCTGTCCAACGCGCTCGATGAGCACCATGGGGCGGTCCCATGACGGCGACAGCGGTTGCGGCCAGGCCGGTACATTGCCGGGCGCTCCTTCGTCGGGTGGCATCGCCCTGAAAGGATTGTTCGCCGACTCGCTGCGTCGGCCTAGCTCGCGCATTGTGGGCCGTTGGTGCGCCGGCAGTGTGTCTATCGACGACTGGCCGGGCTCGGGCCCGGTCGTTGCGCCGCGCGCCCAGCGCGCGCCGGGGCGCCAGCCGCCGCCGCGCGGGACCGAACAGGCACCGGGATCGTCATCGACCGCAGGGGGAAGACGGGAACCGACCGGGAAGGGAGCCAGCTCAGGCGGCTTGGCTGGCCGCTCCAACCTGCGCGGTCGCTCGCCCCGGCGGAGCCGTTCGATCGCGAGCTGCGGCAGGTAGAGCGAGGCGACCCTGGTCATCGCAAGCATCAAGTTCGAGGGAGAAAGGATTGCCATTGCGCTGGCGGACCAGCTCGACCGACCAGCGAGCGCGGCCGACACCGGGATAAGGCAGCCGAGCCGAGGAGACGCAGCCGATGCGCCAGCGCGTCATGGCGGCGGACGGCTGATCGAGCGGGCAGCGGTCGCGCGACCGGTAGCGGCGATAGAGCAACATCGGCGTCTTGCCGTCCGAAGCGGCGAGCTGAAGCCGGCGGGTTGCCGTCTGATCGGCCGCTTTGACCTCGGCGATCACACACGCGAGCGAGCCGTCGCGCAATCCATCTTCGGCCACTGCGAGGACATCGCTGTCCTTGCGGCCCTGCGCATAAAGGATGCGACCCGGCCCCAGCCCGACCTGTTCGAGCCCGGGCGCATAGAGGTCGAACTTGGAGAGTGCCCACAGCACCGTGAACCCCGGCCGGTTCGCGAATCGGGCGGCGATCCCGGCGGCGAACAGGGTTGCCGCCGCATCATCGCTCAATGCGGCCGATGCCGCGGCAACCTCATGCAGACCGGCGCCGTCGAGACCATGATCGGCCAACCGATCATCCAGCGCCGTCAGCCCGAACGCCAGCGCCGGCCCGCGCTGGCCTTGGGCCTGCGCCAGCTGCGCGCGAAGCGCGGCTAGGTGATCGGCGCTCGGCCGATCGATGGGCGACGGTAGGACAGACATCGGGCAACATCGACTCACTTGTTCGCTTTATGTTCCGCCTCATGGCGGCATCCGTCAAGCGGAGTCAGTCGTTGCTCAGGAGCCGTAGCGTCACCGCGTCCCTCTGGCCGAACCAGCGGTCTAGTGCCGCCGCCAGCAGGGCTGACGGCCGGACGGCTTCGAACAAGGTCAGGGAAGAGCGCAGCTTCATCGCGTCAATCTCGCCGAACACCGCAACGGGATTGCTGATGGCCAAATCCTGCAGCGCGGTCACACACTCCAGATAACGCGGGCCCAAGACGGGATGGTCGAGATAGGCCAGCGCTTCATCGGCCGAGCGGATGGCGAAATGGACCGCGGTCGCGCTGTGCCCCAGCCCGGCGAGCTGCGGAAAGATATACCACATCCAATGTGATCGCTTCGCGCCGCGCCGGATCTCGGCCAGCGCTCCAGGATACGCGAGCGTCTGGGCCTCGACAAAGCGGTCGAGCGAAGTCTCATCGGGCATGGTCAGAGCAGCGCCGGCTCAGCCGAAAGCGGGGGGAACACGCGCGTGACCGCCAAACTTCCTTTGGGCAACGCCTTCAGCACGTCAGCCGCAGGCACCTCAGGATCGAGCCAGTCGGCCCATTGGTCGCGGGCGAGCGGTATGATCTGGCGATGATGGTAGGGTTTGATGTCCTCGCCAGGCTCCATGGTCAGCATCGTGAATGCCTCGCCCGCCTGCGGATGTGAGCGCCAAATGCCGGCAATGCAGAACCAAGGATTATCGTTCAGCGTGAAGAGCCATTTGGTTTTCCGCTTCTGCCCCGGCAGCGGATCGGTGAATTCATAAAACCCATCCGCAAGGATCAGGCACCGACCGCTGGTGAACTCGCGGCCTTCGGAACGGAAGTTGTAAACCGGCTTGCCGCCGGGGCCCGGCCAACTCCATTTCCGGTTGATCAACTCGCCCGCGCCACGCTCGCCTTCCACGCTCCGCACGATCGGCGCGGTGTCGCTGATCTTGATATCCTCGCGGGCCGCCACGTTCGGCGTTCCCTCCGGCGTTTTGATCTTGATCTTCAGATCGTCGAAATCCTCGGCGATCGAGGCGATATCCACCTCCAGACGATAATCATTGCACACAGGTTCGCTCAGCCTTTCTTGCGACTCACCATCGTTCCCATTATGTTCTTATTCATGGAGTCGCCAACACCCTTTGATTCGGACGCACCGCTCGGCGCCCGCCGCGCCATCATCCGGCGAGATCCGGACGACGCCAGCGAAATAGAGATGATCGAGGCGACCTGGGGTTCCGATCCACGCTTCAGCGGCGGGGATTCCTACCGGTTCGTCCGCGCGGAGGGCCGCACCTTTCCGAGCCACCGCTGCCTGATACCGGCTAGCGAATTCCATATGTCGGTCGGCAAGCAGCGCTACCGCGTGTCGCTCGACGACGGCAATCACTTCTATCTCGCCGGCATATGGGAGCCGGCGATGGGCGATTGGCCTCTCAGCTACCGCGTCGTGACCGTACCGGCCAATCCCGAAGTAGCGCGCTATCAGGAGCGCCACGGCGCGATCATTTATCGCCGCCAAGTCAAGCAGTGGCTCGATCTGACCTTTCCCGAAGTCGATTTGCTGGTGACGCCGCCGGCACGAATTTTCGCCATCGAGGAAGTTGGGTCGGGCGCCGAGCAGCGCGCGCTCGCGCTCTGAAGGATCGATCGTTTTTTATGTTCTGGCTCCTCCCAGCCGTTCGCAGAACAGCGTTTGCCGTCCCATTTCTGCTGTACGCAGCGCCGGCCCTTGCTGACCCGTGTGAAGGGTCGCTGCCTGCCCGGAACGCGAGTTTCAGCGGCATCGTCCGATACGTCGGCGACGGTGACGGTCTCTGCGTCGGCTCTGCCGGACGTCCCGATCTTTGGATCGAGGTCCGCCTTGGCGACTTCTACGCGCCTGAACTGCATGAGCGTGGCGGCATGGTGGCCAAGCGCCGGCTCGAGCACCTCGTGTTCGGCCAGGTTCTGCAATGTCGCGCCGGCAAACGCAGCTACGACCGGGTCATCGGGTACTGCACGCTAGCCGGCCGGCCGCTCGGGGCGTTGCTGCGCGCGAATGGCGGCCGCGAGGGCGGCCGGGGTTGGAAGCGATGAACGCGATGCTGGATCTGTTGGGCGCGGCAACGCTGCCCGGTTTGGCAACAGCCGAAGCGATCATCACGCCAGCTGAAGAGGCGGACTTAATCGCCCATATCGACGAGGCGGATCTCAGCCCTTTCAAGTTTCAGCAATGGACCGGAAAGCGCCTGACCCGCTCCTTCGGCTGGAGTTACGATTTCGAGACGAGCCGGTTCGCGCCGACCGATCCAATCCCCGCTTGGCTTCAGCCTCTTCGGAACCGCGCCTCACAGTTCGCCAGGCTCAATCCCGCCGATCTCGTCCAGGCGTTGGTCATCCGCTACGATCCAGGCGCTGGCATCGGCTGGCATCGCGATCGGCCCGTTTTTGAGGATGTCGTCGGAATTTCGCTCGGCGCCACCGCCACGATGCGGTTTCGAAGGCGGGCGGAGAAAGGTTTCGCGCGCGCCTCGGCGCCGCTTGCACCTCGATCAATCTACCATCTCACAGGCGAGGCACGGCACGATTGGGAGCATAGTATCTCAGAAATGGAGGTAACGCGCTGGTCGATCACCTTCCGCAGCTTCTCAACAAGCGGAGGCAAGTTTACTGCGGTCTAGTATTGAGGGGCATTGAGTACGCTATGGTCAAAGTCCCGTTCCTAATCGATGAGCCCGAACCGTCCCCATCCCTAAGAAGCTCGTTCGAAACCACCGACCCGCGCATCATCTATCTCTTCGCATTAGCGGACGACATGGCGGGCGTCTCGATCTTCCAGTCTTTCCACGAAGCCCTCCTCCGACTGCATTGGGCATTCGAGGAGATGGTAGTGTTGCCAGCCACGATATTCGAGCCCGTGGCCGAGCTGAAATCGCTGATCGCACTGCGCGCTTGCGGCCTTGCCGGCTGGCGCTATCAGCCGCTGCCGGCGCGTGCGGTACCGTATCTTCCCTTCTCAAAGACGCATCCGTTCTTCGTCGTCTTCAGCGATGATCCGGCCGCTGCGCGGGATATTGCCCGTGCGTTCGACGGAAAGAGCCTGGCGCCGTTTCACATTTCTTCGGAAAACGTCGCAGGCGCACATCATCGAGCGGATGTCAGCCTTGCCAAACTCCAAACGCACTTCTTGAAGCTGATCGATAACAATCCGCATCTCGCCTTAGCCGACATGAGGCAGGTGATCGCTGGTTGGAAACCCAAGAAGCAACGCAAGAGCAGCTTCGATTTCAAGGGCAACTACACCGTCCTACCGAATCAGATGACCCTGCGCTCACTTGGCGTAGTGCCTAGGAAGGAGGTCGCGAACTGGTCGAGTGACGACCCGACGGACTATCACAAGGCCATCCTGGAAAGCGCCGCTGCTGTCGACGTGCTTCGCAATCGGGGGGAGATCGGGGACGCCATCCGTCTCATTCCGCCTCGCCCGGACACGTGGCTCGTCGCGCCATCGCTAGAGCCCGATTTCAAACGCCATATTCCGCTTGAGAAAATCCCTCGGGAGGACCGCCAGCCGGTCCGCGATCTGATCCGGATGTTCGAGCGGCAGCGTGTCTTCGGCGTGCCGGTGACCGAAGAACAGATGGCGCGAATGGACAATTCCAAGATCGTACAGGAACTGCGGCAGACCCGGAACCTCGAGGCCAAGACCTTTGCCGCAGCGGTGGGTGTCGCTGCTGCGGGCACGATGGCCAGTGTTTATCGACTGACACCGGGGGTCGAGCGCGTGGCCGGAAAGGTTCGCCAGTTCGCCGACAATGTGCGGGCAGAAGCTAGGACTTCACCGCCCAAGGTCGCGAAGCTTTTCGCCGATATCCAAACTCACTTGGGCAGCGAGGTGGCCCCCGAAATCCTTGAGCGCATCGCGGAATCGACTTGGGGCATCAAGGCCGTGACCAACGCGCCGCTGGAATGGTTGCCCGTGAACGGTCTTCCGCTCGGGCTGCTCCGCGATGTCTCGAGAATTCCTGCTACGCCCGGCGATCTGGCGGTTAAGCTGCTCGCGATGCACGAGCCGATCCGCATTCCGATCGAGGATTTCTCAGAAATTTTGGTGATCAGCGCGTTCGAGGACGGCGAACGGTTCGATATGATGCGTAAGGGGTTCGACGCCACCGAGCCCGGTTGGGCGAAGCGTATCGACCTGAAATTCGTGCGCGTCGGAACCAAGGCCGAATTCATCAAGGCGCTTGATGATTTTCGTGGGCCACTCCTCATCTTCGATGGCCATGGTAGCCATCCAGTCGGTGGTCGAGGCCGCCTGATCCTCGGCAAGGAGGAACTCGACATCTGGTCGATTCCCGCCAAAGTCCGCGTTCCCCCCATCGTCATTCTCAGCGCGTGCGATACCCATGCCGCTGATCGCTCTTGGTCGACCGTGAGCAACGCGTTCTTGCACCTAGGCGCCCGGACCGTACTCGCGACGATGCTGCCGATCGGCGTACGGGAGGGGGCGATCTTCTCTGCCCGACTTATCTTCCGGTTGGCCGCGTTCCTTCCTGTCGCGACTGGCTTTCTTGGCCGCGTCGTGCGGTGGAGCGAGGTAGTCGGCGGAATGCTACGGATGCAGCTCCTCACCGACATCCTCAAGCCCGCCTTGCTGGCCGACAAGATTCGTCCGGACGACTATCATGACCTCCTCGCGAAGGCGAATTTCCACGCCAATGGCGAAGGTCGTGAGGCGATCGACTATCTTGAGCGGGAGGTGGTCGCACGCGGGATTTTTAGCGCGGAGGATTTCCGCGAGGTGGTAACGAACACCATCCCCGGCTCGGACACGATCCGCTACGCCCAAATGGGCAATCCCGAAACTATTCTCATCGGGTCTATCGAAGATCTGCCTGCGGAGCTGCAGGCGCAATTCGAAGGATTCGGTCCAGCGATGGCGCCCATATGGCGCAACGAGCACCGGCTCGACATGTCGGCGATCGCGAAGGCCGCCGAGACAATCCGGCGTACGCTTGCATTGACATCGAAACCGATGCGGTAACAAAATCAGGGGCGTGGCCAGGCCCCTGGAACGGCATCTTGCAAGCCGCTGCCGCGGCGGCGCAGCTGCGATAGACTCCGGCCGCGAAAATCCCGGCGTCGAACGAGACGCCTTGGCGCATGCCGCTAAGGCGAGGAGGATAGTCGAGATGACTGGATTTAAACCGCGACGTTCTGCACAACCAGTCGATGAACCAGTCTGAGCTCACCGACCTATTTATATCACGTCCGCAAAACTTTGGCTGGTTTCTCGGAGCAGGCGCCTCCCGAATGTCCGGCTTACCAACCGCCACCGACATCATCTGGGACCTCAAGCGCCGCTATTACTGTCGGGAAGAGAACCAAGAAATTAACCGGCAGGACATGCAAAGCGCACCCGTGAAAGCCCGGATTCAAGCCTTCATGGACTCACGCGGTTTCCCGCCCCTCTGGGCCGATCAAGAATATAGCACGTACTTCGAGAAGATTTTCGGCGATGACCGTGAGCGTCAGCGCAATTATTTGCGCGGCATATTGTCCGAGGACAAAGTCACGCTCACCGTAGGCAATCGGATTATGGGTGCGCTCCTGGCGAGTGGGCTCAGTCGGATCGCCTATACGACCAACTTCGACAGCGTCGTTGAACGCGCCGTGGCTGAAGTCAGCGGTCACTCGCTGAGCGCCTATCACCTTGAAGGCTCGACCGCAGCCGGACAGGCGCTCGCGAATGAAGAATACCCCCTTTATTGCAAGCTGCATGGTGATTTCCGCTACGACAGCGTCAAAAACCTCGCCGCCGATCTTGCGCAGCAGGACCAATCACTAGCCGAGAGCATGCTGACCGCCGCGAGCCGGTTTGGCTTCATCGTCGCCGGATATAGCGGCCGTGATGAGAGCGTGATGGCGCTCTTCCGCGATGCGCTTTCGCGGCCGAACCCGTTCCCGCACGGCTTCTTTTGGACCGGCATTATCGGCGGCCCAGTCCTTCCGGCAGTGACCGAGCTTATCGCAACAGCCGCGAGCACCGGAGTCCGGGCCGCCTACGTGGAGATCGACACGTTCGACGCGCTGATGCTGCGGCTTTGGCGCAACCTGCCGGGTAAGCCTGCAGCACTCGACGCCAAAGTCCGCAAGTCGCTGCCTGCCGGGGTTAGCATTCCGATCTCGCCACCTGGAACCGGCGCACCGTTGATGCGCCTGAACGCTCTTCCGATCGCGGCATTGCCGACCCGCGCAATCGCGGTGCGAACCCGCGAACCCCTCGACTGGCCGACATTGCGCTCGATCCAGCGGGATGCAGACAGCAGGCTCATCGTCACCAAGGGGGCTGAGATTCTTTGCTGGGGTAACCGCGACGCAATTGCCAAGGCATTCGCCGACAGGGCTACGCAGATCGAAGGAACGGACCTCCCGCAGGATCTGGCCGCGGCCGATTCTCTTCCCATCAAGGGGTTCGCGGAAGAAGCGATGGCTACAGCGCTCGCGCGCAACCGACCATTACTCGTCCGGCGTAGAGGATTGACGCCGATTCTCATCGCCGACGCGCACGCCGACGATCTCGGACCGCTGGAGCCGTTGGCTTCGGTGCTCGGCCGGTTGACCGGACAGGTCACCGGCCTGTTCGCGCCGGTGGACGACGACCATCCCGAGCCAGAGCGGATCTTCTGGGCGGAAGCCGCGCGGGTCTCGATCACCCAGAAAAATGGTGCCAACTGGCTGCTTGTCGACCCCGACATATGGATATGGCCGCCGCGAGCGCGTCCAACCGCGCGCGAGTTTCTTGACGAACGACGCAAAGACCGTCTGAACGCAAAATTCGATCGAATTCTCACCGCGTGGGTGAAAGTGCTTACCGGCACGGCCGAGCGCGGCGCTTTGGTCCAGCTGGCGACATTCGACGACGGCGACGCAGATACGAGCCCCAGTTTCACGATCAGCAGCCGAACCGCGTTCTCTTGGAACCTGCTCGGATGACGGGCCTGAACAGCCGCTTCGCGGGTTACTCCAAACTTCCCGAGCCCGATTTGCTCTTTCACGCCGGCGGTGTTCACAAGCATCCCCTTGTCGGGCTTATCGAGCACGGGCCGCACAGCTTGCGACTGGGCGTTCCCGGCCGCGTGCGCATCGCGGTCCTCGCAAGGCAAAGCGATATGGGCCGCGTCTCGGGCCTCGTGCGGGAATTGAGTCAAAGCGCCCGAGCGCGTCAGGCGACCAACTATTATCCCGACTATCCCGGCTTCCAGGCATTATTCCGGACGCCGCTGATCGCCCCCACCGATCGCACGACGATCGCCCTTCCGGATGCGCTCGACCGGCATGCCGCTGCCGGTGCGAAAATGGAGCTGGCGCGCGAGCTGTTTCAGTCACTGGCGCGGCTCAGGGGACTGCGCGCTGAATTCGACGTAGTCCTGCTCTACCTGCCGCATGCTTGGGCGGCCTGCTTCGAGGGCGAGAATTTCGACTTCCACGACTATCTTAAGGCCTTCTGCGCGCCGTCAGACATACCGATCCAGATTCTTCGGCAGTCCAGCTTCGAGCGCACCTGCCGGGCAAACGTCATGTGGGGACTCAGCGTCGCGCTTTACGCTAAGGCGGGCGGTGTGCCCTGGAAGCTGACTGGCCTCACGCCGGACGAAGCCTATGTCGGCATTAGCTATGCAATGAAGACCACGGCCGACGGGACGAGCTTCACAACCTGTTGCAGTCAGATCTTCGATCCGGACGGCACCGGATTCAATTTCGTGGCGTACGACGCCAAGGAATTCGAGCAGGACGGCCGAAACAACCCGTACCTATCCTATTACGAGATGCAGTCCGTGCTCTCGCGGAGCCTCAACATCTATCAAAGCGGTCATGTCGGTCGGGTGCCTCGCAAGGTGACCATTCACAAGAACACGCCGTTCCGCGAAGAGGAGATTCTCGGCGCCCTCGACAGCTTCCGCGACGGAACCGAGGTCGAACTGGTCCAGATCGTAAAGGACGTCGACTGGAAAGGCGTCTGGTACAATACCAACCAGAATCCCTCCGCCCACGGCTACCCCGTCGAGCGCGGCACGTATATTCCCATCGAGAAGGACGAGGCACTGCTCTGGACACAGGGCAACGTGAAAGGGGTGCACCTCAAGCAGCCGGACGGCAACGTCTACAAGGAAGGCTCGCTGAAGCCGGTTCCGTCGCCAGTCCTGGTTCGCCGGTTCTCTGGCAACGGCGGATGGCATGATACCTGTGCCGGCATACTCGGCTTGACCAAAATGGATTGGAACAACAACACGCTCTACAAGAAGCTGCCGGTCTCGCTGGTCTATTCCGGCCGTTTCGCGTCGATACTCCAGCAGAATCCGGAGATCGTCGACAACGTCTACGACTTTCGCAATTTCATGTAGAGCCTGGCGCCAGTGGGCGGGGGTGGGAGTTATGACGTTGGTCCGCCCGACAGCAACGCCGTGTCCGATTCGCCACCTGAACACCTAAATCACAGTTTTTCGTCCAAACCGACCGGACATCTAGGACGGGTGGTCCCTGATACTCGGTTAATCCGCTTCCCAGCTTATCCGGTTTCCCTGCGTCCTTATTAAGTCAGGACGCTCAGACCCTCTCCTACCGGTCACTCTTGACCAGTACCTACCAGACGTTTACGTCCGGTCGCTCGATCTTGTCCGGTCCGTATTCCCGGCACATGTGCAGGATATGGAGGACCATCGTGACTGACAAGACCCAATCCGCACCTAAGCTGCCGCCTGCGAAGCGCGGCGCCGGTAATGGTGCATCTGCCGACAAGTGGGGTGCCAAGGTCATCGCCCTCGGCTTTTGTATCCTGCCCTCGCTGCTCTTGCGCGCGCAACGTCGCCTGCGCCTCTCCCCCACCCAGCTTGCGGTGTTGATCCAGCTTGCCGATTTCTGGTGGGACGCCGGCCGTAAGCCCTTCCCGAAGAAGGCTGACTTGGCTCAGCGCCTTGGTCTGAGCGACCGCCAAGTCCAGCGCTACATCGCCGAGTTGGAAGAAGCGGGCTTCGTTAAGCGCATTGAGCGACGTGCCTCGCATCGGGGCAAGATTTCCAACGAATACGATCTTCAGGGGCTCGTGGACAAACTTGCTGCGATCGAACCTGATTTCCGCGAAGCAGCTGAGGGTGCGCGCGCAGCCCGAGAAGCGGCCGCGCGGCCCGGTATTCGCCGTCGCGCCAAGCCCGCCGCCAGCCCGGCGGAAGGAGGCTAAGTGGCCGTTCGTCTTAACAAAAAGGTACTTTGCTTCATCGACGAGTATGGAACGGCTGGAACCGCGCCGTTCCATCTCGGCGCCGTGTTCGTGCTTGCCAGCGATGCCGGTCGGCTCGACAAACGCTTCAGCGATCTGCTCGAGCCGACCGCCAATGAGATCCATGCGGCTGACCTAGCCGATGGCTATCTGCAGGGATTGCTCCATCGTCTCTGGGCCGAGGCGCCGCGTGATCGCGTTGTCCTGCTCAATCAGAAGTTTGCGACCCAGGTAGGTGATCCGCCGCTCTTGTATGCCCAAGCTGTCGTAGAGACGGTGAAAATCGGGCTGAAGCGGTTTCGCGGCGTCCTTGGACGCGACACAATCGCCAACGTCGATGTCATCACCGACGTCAATCACCACAATGATCACCCGCAGTTCACCGTCGAGCTGGAACGGGCGCGCAAGGACGATGGCCGTTTTCGCGGGGTCAATCGCATCGTGCGCCTCGACTCGGCCGCATCGCGCCTCCTCCAGCTAGCCGATGTCGTGGCTTACGCCCGCAAATGGATCGTTGCGGAGGAATTGAACGCGCAGGGATTGCGCGACAATTTTGGCATCGAAGTGCTCTGAGAAAGAAAGAGCCGCCCCGAAGGGCGGCTCTAGAAAGGTGCGGGAGTGGTGGCCGGCAACCAGGGCTTTAACTCCTGGGTAGCCACGGCGCTCGCCCAACACGCGGTCGGGACAAGTCGCCTTACAGGTCTCCCTGCAACGCTTATGTACGCGATAGACCCAACGGTTTCAAGTTCTGCCTAGACAGCCTTGTCCAGTAGGTCTGGTATGGTCCTTCTTATAAGGACCGGACATTAACGTCTGGTGACCTCCGGCCGGTTCCGCACCCGACACGGACATTGTCACGCAGCCTCCGCGATATCGGCGTCATCGTTCACCGCTTTGGCGAGGAGCCGAGTGATCGCGGCTTCCCGCGCCTTGCGATCCAAAGCTGACGGAGCACGCTTGAAAACCATGCCGCTCATCAGGGCATGGATGAAGCCTGATACAGTATCCGCCGCGAGGACGAGGGCGGTATCCACAACGTGGACGTATCGGCTGGTCACCGAGCCACCGGCATGCCCGAGCATGGCGCCCACCGTTGCCTCGGTGAAACCAAGGTCATTCGCTAAGCTCGCGAAGCTGTGACGGAGCACATGTGGGGTGATATCGGCCAGGTCGGTCCCTTCGAAGATCGCTTTCCATTTCTTCGGAAACGCGTGGTAGATGGTAGCCTCTGATCCACCGGGAAACACCAAACCCTTTGGTTCTGCCGGGCTGTTGAGATTGATTACGTCCAGGGCTCGCAAGCCAGCAGGCCGGATCGAGGCGCCTTCCTTGCTGTCCTCAAGCGCAAGGCAGCTCCGATCGTCATCGACCTCACTCCATTTGAGTCCGACGATTTCGTTGCGCCGACACCCCGTAAGCGCCAGCACCCGAATAATCTTGGCGGCAAGAGCCGTAGACTCATCCGCCTCGCGCTCGGATAGGAGACGCCCAAGTACGCCGTATTCTGCTTCGCTCAGCCTACGCGTTCTGACCTTGTCTTTCGGCTTACGAATTCCGCGCGCGGGGTTGGCATCAACGATCCCCTGTTCGATCGCATAGGTAAAGATGCCGCCCAGCAAACCCACGCTGCGCGCGGCCGCCCCGGGGCCACCCTTCACAATTGCGCGGCCACGTGCCTTGGTTTTCACATCGACTGCGGTCTTGCCGCTCGCGACGTCCCTTAGGAAACGATTGACGTCAGATGGTCTAATGTCTTTCACCCGCCGCGCCCCTAGAAGGGGAATGATATGACGGCGGATGCGACCCTCATCAGTATTGATCGTAAGCGGCTTTTTCGGGCCGCCGCCTTTGCCGAACACAAGTCCCTTTTTCGCGTCATCAAGGTAAGTCTCGCACAGCTCCTTCACCGTCATCGCTTTGGCGTCGAGCCTCTTGACCTCCGCGGGATCTTCACCCTGTGCGACGCTGGCGAGAAGAATTTTCGCCTGCTTGCGGGCCATTTCCGGCGTCCAGATGCCGTGCGAGCCGATCGTGTAGCGTCGGGTACGTCCACCCATGCGGTACTGGATCAGATAGCTGCGCTTCCCAGATTTGAAGACGCGAAGTCCAAACCCCGGCACATCGTCGTCCCAGATAAAATCGTCGCGATCACTCGTACCGGCACGGTCTACGAGGGTCTTCGTGAGCTTGGGCATTTCATTACCTCCAACGCGGCTGCTTCGCGCTGCGGAAGCGACGCGGAAGCATCAGAGCGGAAACTCCTTCGCACAGAAGGATACGGAAACCGCGCCCAGGCTCAAGTCAAATTACTGGTAATAGGGCATTTTCGCATGAATGACGGTGATTAGGCGGAGGTGCCGGATCGCGCCACATCGGGTTGGTAAGGCTGAGGTCGTGAGTTCAATCCTCACCGGCAGCACCATTTTCTTCTAGAAAAGACAGTAACTTGACGGTCGATCAAGGCCTTCGGGCCGCGCGGGCGACATTTGCCGCGCGAATGTTCGGCGGAATGCCGCGCGTTTCGGCCGCGTTGACGGCGGGCGCTGCACGCTAGCTCAACGTTGGAAGGGCCGCTCACGAGTCGGAGATGATCGCCACCGGCTCGTGGCAGAAACCCGCGATGACCCAATCGTTCAGCGCGCGCCGCCCGCGACCGCTCAGCCCCGTTGGCGGGGATGTCCGGTCGCTATCCCGCCGGACAGGCGCGCGACCCATGGATAGCGAGCCGCGATGTCTTCGGTATAGCCGAGATTGAACACCGTGGCGCTCTTCGCCGGCCGTTCGCTGCGGCTATAGAGGGTGCCGAACAGGCGATCCCAGACGAAGTTGGTAATCCCGAAATTGCCACTTTCGTCATGGAAATGATGCTCCATGTGACGCTGCTTCATGAACGCCAGCCATCGGACGCGCGGTTTGTAGGCGAGGTGCTGGATGCAGTGAAAGAATTCATAGAAGCAGGTGGCAAGCAGCCCCGTGGCGAATCCGGCCGCCGCACCGCCGACCCCGCCGATCAGCCAGCCGGGCAGGGCCGAGACGAGCAGCAAGGTCGGCAGGGTCGTGTAAAGGGCGCCGAACAGCACCTCCAGGTGGTTGGGGTCCTGATGGTGGTCGTAATGGATACGCTTCCACAACCCGGCAAGCGCGGGCATTTTGAACATCCAGCGGCTGTGCAGCACCCAGCGGTGCAGCAGGTACCAGACCAGCGGATAGGCCAGCACCACCAGCAGCATCGCCGTGAGCGTCGGTAGCAGCGGTGCGGGGCGCCACAGCCAGACCCAGGCCGATGCGGCGGTCAGCACGAGATAGGCAATGATCGTGTAATGCCCGAAATAGGCGGCGACCAGCTCGCCCAGGGTCATCCGGTCGAGATGGTGGGATTGCCTCCAGAACGAGCGACGGCGGGCGGAATCGCGACGGTGCATGGGCTGCCTGGTCCGGATGAGCTCGTTGGCGAGCAGGTCTAGCCTTCGGTTATCATCGCTGCGGGTGTGCCGGGTTGACGACGATCAAAGGCATCCGGCGCGCCGGGTATCATGCGGGGCGGAAGAGATCGGTGCCCGTGGTGCCGGCAGCCTCGTATTTCTACCAATAGGCCTGGCCCGACGGACGTCGCATCGATCGCGCATCGTCAACAGCCGCAAGGTCCACCATCATGAAAGCGCTCGTCTATCAGGGCCCCGGCCGCAAGGCATTGGAGGAGCGGCCTAGGCCCGCCGTCATCGATGCCGGCGATGCGGTCGTCCGCATCACGAAGACCACGATCTGCGGCACCGATCTCCATATCCTGAAAGGCGACGTGCCGAGCTGCGCGCCTGGACGCATCCTCGGGCATGAGGGCGTCGGCGTGATCGAGACGGTCGGCGCAGGCGTGACTGCTTTCAGGCCAGGCGACCATGTCCTGATCTCCTGCATCACATCGTGCGGGCGGTGCGATTATTGCCGTCGCGGCATGTATTCGCACTGTGTCACCGGCGGCTGGATCCTGGGCAACACGATCGACGGCACCCAGGCCGAGTTCGTCCGCGTCCCTCATGCCGATACCAGCCTCTATCCGATTCCCGCCGGCGCGGACGAGGAGGCGCTGGTGATGCTCAGCGACATCCTGCCGACCGGCTTCGAATGCGGCGTGCTCAACGGCAAGGTGTCGCCGGGCAGCAGCGTCGCGATCGTCGGGGCCGGGCCGATCGGCCTCGCTACCCTGCTGACCGCGCAATTCTATTCGCCGGCGGAAATCATCATGATCGACCTCGACGAAAATCGTCTCGATGTCGCGCGTCGCTTTGGGGCGACGCACGTCATCAACAGCGCGGACGGCAGGGTGGTCGAGGCAGTCAGGACGATCACTGGCGGGCGCGGCGTCGATGCAGCGATCGAAGCGGTGGGTATTCCCGCAACCTTCGAGCTGTGCGAGCAGATCGTCGCACCGGGTGGCGTCATCGCCAATATCGGCGTGCATGGCGCCAAGGTCGACCTGCACCTCGAGACGCTCTGGTCGCAGAATATTTCGATCACCACGCGGCTGGTGGATACCGCGAGCACGGCGATGCTGCTCAAGACCGTGATCTCGAAGAAGCTCGATCCGACGAAGTTGATCACGCACCGCTTCGGTCTGGATGATGTCCTCGTCGCCTATGACGTGTTCGGCCGCGCCGCCGAGACGAGCGCGCTCAAGGTGATCATCGAGGCGAGCGACCCGTGACCGCGGCCGCGCTGACTGAACGCCGCTTCGGCTCTCGGGCGGCGTTCGGCGCCTGTGTCGCCAGCATTGCCTATGGCGTGCCGCAGGTCCTGCAGGTGATCGGATGGCTGCCGACGCCGCTCGACCGGTATCTCATCTTCGCGCCGTCACTGGCACTCGCGCCGCTGTTCGTCGTCGCGATGGCGGCTGCCTGTGCACAGGCGGCGCCGGAACATAGCGCCCGGCGGCTCGCCGCGCTCGCGCTGGCGGTGATCTATGCGACCCAGGTGAGCAGCGCTTATGCCATCCAGCTCGGCTCGGTGCTGCCGCGCGAGGCGGCCGGGCAGGTAGGCTCGCTCGGCAACGTCACCTGCTGTACCTTCCGTGCGCCGATCACCACCGTCGATCTGCTGGGCTATACCCATATGTGCTTGTCGCTGTTGCTGCTCGCGACGACGTACCGGCGCGGATGGTTGCGGTGGATGCTGCTCGCCAATGGCGCATTGGCGCCGGCCCTGTTCCTCCAGCTCTTCTGGCCGGGCCTGATCTATATCGGGGCGATCTGGCTGGTCGTCTTCCCCGCCGCGATGGCGCTGCTCGCCCGCGACCTGCGCGGTGCCCGTGCCTGAAACCTCATAGCAGCGCCGCGCCGATCCCGATCCCGATCGTGGCGGTGGCGGCGCCCAGCGGCGCGGCCGCCGCGAGATGCGTGCGAGACCTGGAGACGCCGAGCACGAGACCCGCCTTCAGCACCATGTTGAGCAGCACCGGCATCGCCAGCACGGCGCCGGCCAGGTCCGGCGTGATCGCCTCGGCTGGCATCGCGGCAAAGGCGATGACCGCCGCATCGACATCGGCCAGCCCGATCACCGCCAGCACGGCGGCGACGCCCGCATCTCCGAACACGCCGAGCGCCCAGTGGCTGGCAATGGCGGAAATGGCGACGATCACCGCGAGCACGAGGGCTGCACCCAGCTCCAGCGGGTTGCCCAGCGCGACTGGCTGTTCCTGCTGCTCGGTCGCGTGCCGCAGCCGCCACCAGGTCATGCCCGCGAGCAGCACGATCGCCGGCCCCAGGATGAAGGTGAGGGACCAGAGCGCGCGGGGCGCGAGCACGGCGACGAGCACGCAGACCCTTGCGATGCTGATCGCCGAGGCTAGCGCGATGCCGGCCGACAGCGCGGGCGCCGCCGCCGGACTCGTGGCCAGTCGGCGCGCATAGGCCCAGGTCACGGCAGTGGAGGAGACGAGCGCGCCGCACGCGGCCATCAGCACCATGCTCCGGGAGGCGCGCGCGCGCCGCGCCAGGATATAGCCGGCAAAGGACAGGCCGGTGACGAAGATGATCACCAGCATCAGCTTGTGCGGGTTCAGCGCGGCATAGGGCCCCAATGCGCGATCCGGCATCAGCGGCAGCAGCACCAGCGCCAGGATCCCGAATCTGGCGGCGGCGCGAAGCTCGGCCGCGCTCAATCCGCGTAGGATACCGTGCAGCTCGCCGCGCATCGACAGTAACAGCGTCGTTGCGGCGGCTGCGCCGAGCGCGAGCGCTGGCCGTCCCGACGTCGCCAGCATGCCGAGCGCGAGCGCGAGGATGCCGGCGACGGCGCTCGTCGCGCTGAGATCGCCTGGCGCCCGGCTCTGGCGGAGATAGCCGATCAGGACGATCAGGCCGGCAGCGCTCAGGAGCGTCACCGCGGCGATCAAGGGCAGCAGGCCGGCAATGCCACCCGCCAGGCCAAGCAGGCCGAAGGTGCGGAACCCGGCAACCCGCGTCCCTGCCTGCTCGTGCCGGCTGGTCCAGCCGCGTTCCAGCCCGATCAGGAGACCGATGGCGAGCGCATAGCCGAGCGAGGACGCAGTCACCGGGTCGACATCAGCCATAGGCGCTCCACTCGTTCAAATGGTGCCGCATGCCATTCGCTCGGCACGGCGCCCGGGCGAGAGCGCGGACGCGTCGCAATCCTCTCGCACGAACCGTTCGTGACTGTCATCGCCGATCGCGTCGGCCAGCCAGCGCCGCGGCGAGCTTCCCGAACCGGGCAGGATCGCGGCGTTCAATGCGCCATGAACAGGGGCACCGGGCTCTTGCTCAGCATCGCCCGGGTCACGCCTCCGAACAATGCCTCGAGGAAGCGGCGATGTCCAAAACCGCCCATGACGACATAGCCGAAATCATCCGCGCTCACCCGATCGAGCAGGATATCCGCGGTCGTTTTGCCGCCCCTTGGCAGCCGGCATACCACCGCATGGATGTCGTGACGCGACAGATAGGCGGCGGCATCCTCTGCGGGCGCACGGACTGACTTGTCCTCGATCTCCAGGATCTCGACCCGGCTCGCAAGCTTGAGCAGTGGAACCGCGACGCGGAGCGCGGTCGCGGATCCGGCCGATCCATCCCAGGCGATCATGGCGCCGTCCAGGTTCATCCGCCTGAGGGAATCCGGCACGGCGAGGATCGGTTTGCCGGACTGGACGAGGAGCTCGCCCGCCGCAGTGCGCATGTCGGGCAGGGGAAAGTCGTCGAGCTGCCGGTTGACGACGATCAGGTCGGCGAGTGACGAGGCGTTGGTGAGGCAGCCGGCGATGTCACCGGCCGAATCGACCCAGTCCGATGGGACATCCTCACGGGCGAAGCGCGCCTCGATCGTGGCGCGGTTCACGGCCTCGCGGTCCCGTTCGTCTGCGAGCAGCATGCCGAAACCGGCATCACCCACATAGTCGATGCCGACCAATGCCGGGATGATCGCGACATCGAGGCAGGTGACATGCCCCCCGATCGCGCGCCCGATATCAAGCGCCGCCTGGATGCGGGCTTCCTGGCCCGCATCGTCGTGAACGAGCAACAGAATGTTCTTCATGTCAGCCTCCTTCGTTCAAATCGCGCCGGCGCGAGATGCGTCCGGCCGGGAAATCCGAGGTCAGCCGCTGATCGCGCCGACCAGTTCATTGGGCCGCAGGGGCTTTTCGAGCACCACGTCGAACCCGCAGGCCCTGGCACTGTCCGTCAGCGTGCTCGACGGGAAACCCGTCACCAGGATCGACCGGCCGTGCCAGCCATGGCGGCGCAGCGCGCGCAGGACGCCCAGGCCATCGCCATCGGGCAGCCGGTAGTCGGTCACCAGCAGGTCGACTTCGTCCGCGCGCAGATTCTCCAGGAACGGCAGGGCGGAGGCATAGGCGCGGACCTCATAGCCCCGGGCGTGGAGCATCAGCTGCAGTGACCGGCGCACGCTCTCGTCGTCTTCAACCAGCACGGCGCGCGGGCAGCTCGGAATGGGGGGATCGGAACGGCGCATGGTCTACCTGGGGTTATGTTGAAAAGCCTTGTGGAACCTGGCTGTCGCCGGGTCTCTACGCAGATATCCGGACCTATCTGCCGTGGACGAGGAAGAGCGGGACCGGGCTTTCGACGAGCATCCGTTCGGTTGCACCGCCGAACAGCTCTTCGATGATGCGCGCGCGACCAAAGGCGCCCATCACGACATAGTCGGCCTTGGCCCATTGCAGCGCCGACAGAATCACCGCACCCGGACGATCCATCAGGATTTTCTCGCGCTGGATCGTCGCCGGGATTCCGTGGCGCGCCAGATAGATGGCGGCGTCCTCGGCCGGGATCTTGAGCGATCCGTCTTCGACATACAGGATCGTCACCGCAGCGGCGTGCCGGAGCAACGGGACGGCCGCGCGCAGCGCCGCTTCGGCCGAGGCGGATCCGTCCCAGGCAATGAGCGCCCGGCCGCGCGCGTTCAGGCCCGTCGCCTTCTCTGGCACGGCCAGTACCGGGAGGCGCGCCTCGACCAGCAGCCTGCCGGCCAGTTCAAGCGCATTCGGGAACAAACTCGTCTGCAACTCGCGGTTGACCACGACGAGGTCGGTGAGGGCCGCCGCGTCCAGCATCGACAGGGTGAGATCGCCGGTGACATCGATCCAGTCGAAAGGCACATCGTCATTTTCGAGCCGCTCGCGCAGACTGCGTCGGTTGCCCGCTTCCTTCAGCGCCTCGTCCTCGGGCAGCAGCGCATTGCCGCCCATCGAGACGAAGTCCGTGACGACCTCCGGTATGATCGAGACATGGACGCAGCGCAGGTGACCGCCAACGGCACGTGCCACGTCGAGCGCGGCCTGGACCCGGGCGTTCTGCCCGCTGTCGTCATGGATGAGCACGAGGATGTTCTTCATGGCGCTGGGCTCCTGATCGGTGGAGCAACACTGGCCCGCGCAAACGGCGCGGCCTATCGGGAAGTTTACGGATGCCGCCGGGTACCGGCGGCTTGACCGGCGTCAAAGCGCTCGTCGCCGCTCCGGACCATGGTCGGGCATGATGAAGGACCTGCCGATCTCGCCGGACGCGCTGCCCGATGCCGAGTTGCTCGACCTGCTCGGCCGGCAGCTGCGCGACGATCATGACGCGCAACTGGCCCTCTGCGCCGAGCTGGAGCGGCTCGCAGATATGCTGCCGACGCTGCCCCCGCCGCGACGGATCCGGCGCATCTGCGGCCATATCGAGTTGGTGACGACCCGCTATTTCCAGCGGGCCGAGGCGATTTTTGCGGACGTCATGGTGTCGCGGGCCGATCCGGCCCTACGCGACATGCTCGACGCGCTGGCCGGCATGCATGCCCTGGATGCAGTGCATGGCGAGGACGTCGTCGCTGCCCTGTGGGACGGCACCGCCCGGGGCAGCGCGGCGCGGCCGGAAGAGCTGGGGTATATGCTGCGCTGCTTCTTCGACGGGTGCCGCCGGGCAGTGGCGCTGGAGGAGGCGCTGGTGCTGCTGATCGGCGCGGGGACGGAGCGCAGGCAGGTCCCGGCCTGAGGGGTCAGCCGATGTCGGCAAGGGCGCGCAGGGCCGCCATGTCGGTTAGGTCGATACGACGCCCGCCCTTGGCCAGCGTGATGGCGCCCAACCCCCTGAACCGCGTGAGCTGGCGGCTGACCGTCTCGATCGTCAGCCCGAGATAATCCGCCATGTCGCCACGGCTGATCGGGATCTGGATGGCCACGCGCCGGCCATCACCCTCGTCTTCACTGCGGCGGGCAAGGTCGAGCAGGAAGCCGGCGATGCGCTCGGCCGCCCCACGCTTGCCCAGGGTCAGCATGCGCTCGCGCGCGTCGTTGAGCGAGGTCATGGTCCGGCGCAGCAGGGCATGTTCCAGCGCATGCGAGCCGCGCAGCACATCCTCGAACCGCTCGCGCGGATAGAGGCACAGGTCGCATTCGGTCAGCGCCGTCACCGTCAGGGTCGCTTCCTGGGCGAACAGCTGGCCGACGAAATCGCCGCCGAAGAGCAGGCCGACGATCTGCTCCCGCCCGTCCGCCGTGGCGCTGGTCACCTTGAGGATGCCGGACACCAGGTTGGCACAAGCGAGATTGGCGTCGCCCGCCCAGCTCAGCACCTGTCCGGGCGCGATCGAACGGCGTCGGCCGATCGCGCTCAGCGGCCGGAGTTCGGGGTCGGTAAGGCCGCCGCATATGGCGTTCTCGCGCACGACGCAGGATCGGCAGCGGTCGATGATCATGTCCATGGCCGTGCCTTGCCAGCGGCGACCGGGCCTGGCTGTACGTAACTATCCGGATTCGTCGTCCAGGGCATGTTTGCGGGGACAGGCCGCGTGGCAGGCGGCAGGGCAATCCCGGTCGCGCACCGGTTTCTGCGGCCCGATGGGTAGGGGGCGGCTGGCGTGCCCGCCGCACATTGCGATCCAGACGACACGGCTATCGGCCGCGCAGGTCGGGGCTCCGGACAGCGCCAGGCCGAAGATCGCCGGCAGCGAAACCAGTACGGACAGGCTAGACGGCACTGCTGAACCTCACCTGGTTGGTGGCGCGATAGGGGTCGAGCGTCGCGGCGATGCCCCGCGCATAGGGAAGCCCGTCGGGTGCGAGGCGGAGGTGATCGCCGTCGCGAATGACGAGTCCGAGCTGGCGGAATCGCTCGAGCGCCGCTTCGGTAGAGGAGGTCTGGCAGAGGCCCGAGAGATCGGCGACGGCGTTGCACAAAATCTGTTCGATCGCCGCGCCGATCCGCCGGTCGAGCGCTGAACGCCGCACGCCCCGCGCGGTGGCCAGGCGTCCGCTGCCGATGGCCAGATGATAGCGGCCGGTGTTCTTCTCATTCTGTAGCAGCCGGTCGGGGAACGCGCTGATCGCCGAAGCCCCCAGGCCAATCAACGTGTCGGATGCATCCTCGGTGAATCCCTGGAAATTGCGCCGGAGCGTTCCCGCGCGGGCCGCGACCGCGATGGCGTCGCCGGGTCGGGCGAAATGATCGAATCCGATCGCCTGATAGCCGGCTGCGGTGAGCAGGTCATGGGCGATGCCCGCCTGGACGAAGCGGTCGCGTGGCGAGGGCAGGGCGCTTGCATCGATACGCCGCTGGCGGGGCAGGAGATGCGGGACATGCGCATAGCCGAACACGGCGAGACGGTCGGGAGCCATCGCGACCGCGCGGTCGAGCGTATCGACCAGGTCGGCGGTGGATTGACCGGGCAAGCCGTACATCAGGTCGAAATTGATCGATTCGACACCCGCTGCGCGAACCAGCCGCACGGTGTTCGCGATGTCGGCCTCGGGTTGGATCCGGCCGATCGCGGCCTGGATATGCGG
>Ga0247735_1000143_pt1 | contig 32774 bp, 36 predicted proteins | sample UWRJL178409R2_FD_180934 | JGI IMG/M metagenome (GOLD analysis project Ga0247735, IMG submission 180934) | Plant litter microbial communities from Arlington Agricultural Research Station in Wisconsin, United States - UWRJ-L178-409R-2 | ecosystem: Environmental > Terrestrial > Plant litter >... | reverse complement strand
CTGGCCGGCAGCGATCACGTCGCCGGTGATGTTGCCGCTGACTGTCACGCTCTGGCCGGCGACGTAGACATCCCCGTCGATATCGTCCGCGACGTCGATGACCGTTCCGCTGTAGAACTGGGGGCCATCCTTTTGTACCGCGGCAGCCAGGGTTTTTTCGACGGGGACAGAATGGGGTGCCGCGGTCGCTGCGGCTGCGCTCGTGCTGGTGCAGAGGGCGAGAATGCCGACGGCGAGAGCGGCGCTGACGAAGCGGTGGGCGTGAGATAAAACATTCATGGGAGTGCCTCCTTCCGGCTGGGGGTGCCGATCCTGCCCGCGCCGCGGTGGAGACGTCGTGGGGCGGTCGGATCTACCACGTACATAGAGGGCGCCGAGGAGCGTCCCTAGGTTCAGTGTCCGCGCATTGCACGGTTCCCAACAGGGGCTGGTGCGCCCGCGGCGAAAGCGACGGGATCTGTTGTGCGCGTCAGTCCTCCACGTGTGGCTGGCACACGTTTATCACCGGTGCAGCGGACGAGCCGTTCCGGTCGAACCGCGCACGGTGAGCGTGGCGATGGTTGCGGTGTCCTGGTGAGGAGCATTGGCGTTATCGAGTCGACGGGTTATCGACGCGAGTGTTGCGTCGACGGTCCGCTCGATGTCCTGCCGGACCGCGGTCAGGTCGTTGTACGACAGCGCGGCGATATCGCTGTCGTCGTAGCCGGTGACCGAAATAGTCTCGGGAACACCAACGCCGGCGCGACTGAAGGTGGCGATAAGTCCCGCCGCGCAGTGGTCGCTGCAGCCGATAACGGCGGTGGGGAGGTGGTCGCGCGCGAGGAGCATCCGTGCAGCCGTGGCGCCGTCTTCTTCGAGGAAACCCACCGGGACGACGTCGATGTTGTCACTGAGCCCGACCTTCGCCATCGCGACCTGGTAGGTGTCTGCACGGTCGAGGCCGACCTGGCCGTCGAGGCCTCCAGCGTAGGCAATCCGGGTGTGGCCAAGCGCCACAAGATGGTCGACCAGCAGGTGCAGGCCGGCGTCATCGTCCGTGCGCACCACGTCGACGCGGGGGTCGGTGGACCGTTCGCCCATCCACACCACGGGGAGGGTGTCGAGGGCCGTCTGCAGCGCGGGGGATGCGGGGTCGGGGTTGTAGCAGGCGAGGGCTTCGATGCGCTGCTCAAGCAGTTGGGCCACCACGATTTCGGTGGTGCGGGTGGCGGTCACCGGCCCGAGGGCCACGGTGAAGCCTTCCTCGGCTGCCCGTTCGATCAGTCGCTCGACGAACCGCATCTCGAAGGAGTTCAAAGCGGTGAACAACACACCGATCAGGCGGGTGCGCCGTTGCCGAAGGAGCCGTGCCGAGGCGTTGGGGCGGAAATGCAGTTCGGCGGCTGCGGCGAGGATGAGTTCCCGGCTGGCGTCGCTCGGTCCGGGTTCACCACGGATGACGAGGGAGACGAGTTGCGGGGAGACGCCGGCATGTTTGGCGACGTCCTTCATCGTGGGAGCTCGAGGCGGCGTCATCTGCCCGGCGCGGCCGGACGAGTCGTTCACCATGCGTTTAATCTCCCAATTGTGGTGGTGCCCTGACGTGGGTGGGCCATCGTGGTTGATGGCCCACCCACGGTCGATTCAGATCGTTGCGGTGAAATCGTATTCCTGGAAGGACGACACCTCCTTCTCCCACCGGGAGGCCACAAACCCGACGTGGGAAGGGTGGGTGTTGTAGGTGTCGTATGCGTTTTGGTCGGCGAAGACCATCGTGAACTGCCAGTTCAGGTCACTTTTGGGGCTGACCTGGTTATTGATGGCGAAGTCATTCACTCCCTCGATCGAGGTGAGTGTGGCGCGGGCTGTGGAGAGAAACTCTGCTTCGGCGTCGGAGCCGCGGTTGTGGATGAGGGAGAAAACTACGGTGTGCTGGATGGACACGGTGACGGATCACTTTCTGGTTGGTGCCGGAACCCGAGGGGTGCCGGCGGTGGATTGTGCGAAAAGGGGGTTCAGGGCCCGCTGCAGCGGATGCTGGCGAGCATGGGAGGGTCTGTGACCGAGGCCGCCGGGAACGGGATTGGATCAGTCACGACTGTTCTCCGTTAATTTCAATATCGGGGGAGCGGACTTAATTGGCGGAGGCAGCGATCTGCCGGCGCGCCTCGTCGATGGTGGCCATCACCGACACGAGCTCGTGGTGTGGGTGCACGGGGGATTCGGTGAGTCCCGCCGCCACGTAGGACGCGAATGCGGTGGCCTGGTAGCCGAGCCCTTCATGAAGTGCTTCCAGCGCGGTGTCGCGCCAGGTGACGGAGTCCTCGTTGCCGATCGATCCCGTGGTGACGGTGATTCCCGTGGGGCCGAAGAAGGGGCTGAGCACGTCGAGCCGGCCGGCGGAGCCCATGATGGTCGCCTCGATCGGCATTGACGTTTCGATCGAGGTGGAGAGGATTGCTGAGGCACCGCCGGCCGTGCTGAGTAGCAGGTTTGCGCTGGCATCCACCCCGGTGGACGCGGTGGTTCCAGTCGCCGCCACGGTGAGCGGGGCACCGATGACCGACGAGGCGAAGGAGATCGGATACACCCCGGCATCCAGCAGGGCACCGCCGCCGAGTTCGGCGTTCCACAGCCGGTGCTCCGGGGTGACCGGCATCGAGAATCCGAAGTCCGCACGGACCAGGCGAATCTCGCCAAGCACACCATCGTCGAGGATCTGCCGGATGACATCGGCCTGCGGCAGGTAGCGCGTCCACATGGCCTCCATCACCAGGACGCCGGCGGCGCGACCCGCGTCGGTGATCGCCTGCGCCTCGGCGGCGGACATCGCGAGCGGCTTCTCAACCAAAACGTGTTTGCCGGCGGCGATCGCCTGCAGCGCGAGGTCATGGTGCAGCGGATGCGGGGTGGAGATGTATACAACGTCGATGGTGTCATCCGCGAAAAGGGCGGCCGGGGTGCCGTGTACCACCGGGATGGTGTGTTCTTCCGCGAACGCGCGGGTTTTCACTTCGTCACGGGCGGTGACGGCGACGGCGCGCTGGGCCGTCTGGCTGTGCAGCGCACGAACGAAGGATGCGGCGATGCCAGTGCCGATGATTCCCCAGCGCAGGGCGGGAACGGAGTCGGGGGAGATCAGGCGCGGGGCGGGGATGGTGAACGTCATGGGAACCTTTCGACGGCGAAGAGTGCCCTTGGAACGTACCAATAGAACGAACCAAGCACAAATGTCCTTCATACTCATCGGCGGCGACGTCCGTAAGGAATGGTGCGCCCCGTAGCGTCCCGCGGCGTTGCGGGAGTACCGTCACGACAAGTCATTCACGCGGGCAATGGAGGCAGCGCAATGTTGGAAAAGGTCGCGGACGGTGTGTGGGTGCACGTGAGCGAGTTCATCCAGAGCAATTCCACTGTGGTGCAGGGTGAGAACGGCCTGTTGCTGGTTGATCCGGGCATCACCACCACCGAGTTGGCGACCCTCGCCGTCGACCTCGGCGAGCTGGGTCAGCCCGTTGTCGCGGGTTTCGCGACGCATCCCGACTGGGACCACGTGCTCTGGGACGCGACCTTCGGGGATGCGCCGCGCTACGGTACTGCGCGCTGCGCCGCCGAGATCCAGCAATTTGTGTCCACCACTGACTGGCAGGTGCGCCTGGCCGACTTCCTGCCGCCGGAATACGCCGACGAGATACCGATGGACCTGCTCGGGATAATCACCGCCCTGCCAGTGGGAACGACGCAGTTCCCCTGGGCCGGTCCGCGGATCCGAATCATCGAGCACCAGGGGCATGCCGCCGGTCATGCGGCGCTCTTTATCGAGGACGCTGGTGTTCTTATCGCCGGCGACATGCTGTCGGACATCCTGATCCCGTTCCTCGACCTGGATGCCGCGGATCCGATCGGGGACTACCTGGCTGCGCTGGACCTGTTCGATGCGATCGCCACCCTGGTCACGGCGGTGGTGCCCGGGCATGGCTCACTCGGCGGTGCCGGCCGGGTCCGCGAGCGAATCGATCAGGATCGCCGCTACGTGGAAGCCCTGCGCGACGGTAGTGATGCAGGCGACTCGCGGATCGGCCCGGACGCCCCGTTAGAGTGGCTGGCAGACGTGCACAACTGGCAGCTCCAGAAGCTCGCCGGCTCAGGGGAGGAGCTTCCGTGATCATCCACAACAGCATCAGTATCGCCGCCGACCGCGGTCGGGTCTTCGAGGTGTTCTGCGACCTGGACAGTGCCGTGGCGAACATCGCCGGTATCACCGGGCTCGAGGTGCTCGAGGGGCCAACCAAACTGAACCTCGGCACCCGGTGGCGGGAGACGCGCACTATGTTCGGCCAGGACGCCACCGAGGAAATGTGGGTCACTGGATACGAGCAGGACGTGTCGTACGTCGTCGAGGCGGAATCCCGTGGCGCGCACTATCGCAGCGAATACCGCTTCAGCACGGAAGGCAGCGGCACCCGTGTCGACCTGTCCTTCGAAGGTGTTCCGGTGACCCTGGGCGGTCGTGTCGCCGGCGTTGTGGGTGCCCTATTCGCCGGTGCCGCCAAAAAGGCGCTGTACAAAGACCTGGTCGACCTCAAGCGAGTCTGCGAAACCGGATAATCCTCACAAGCGCGGAACGTGCGACCCTAGAGCCATGGACCTCGAGGTAACAACCGCACTGACCATTCCGGCCTCGGAGCTGGGCTGGCGATTCTCGCGCTCCTCCGGCCCGGGCGGCCAACACGTCAACACCTCGGACAGCCGCGTCGAGGTCTTCTGGAACGTCACCGATTCCGCCGTACTGTCCGAACACCAGCGGGAGATCCTGGCCAGCCGCCTCGAGCACCGCCTTGTTGCCGGCGTGATCACGGTAGCGGCGTCCGAGCAGCGCTCCCAGCTGCGCAACCGCGAAACCGCGTTGCTCAAGCTCGCGACTGTGCTGTCCGCCGCGCTCGCGCCCGACGGACCAAGCCGGCGTGCCACCAAACCCACCCGGGGCTCCGAACGGCGACGCCTGGCCACCAAAGTGCAGCGCTCGGCAACCAAACAACAGCGCCAGCGTCCGACCGCGGAGTAATCCCTCCGTCCCTTGCCTTGCGCATTGGCTCGGTAGGGTCGGGGCATGGCCCTCCTCCTGACGCACGATGTCACCCTGTTCGACGGCGTCTCCCAGTCCAGTTCCTCCCCGGCGCTAATCGAGTTGCACAGTGACCGGTTCATCCTGGCGGAATACGTCGACTCCCGCCCACGCACGACCGAAACCGTGATGGATGTCCCGCTGGGCGAACTGGTTGTTGGTGGCTCGATGGCCACCCTCACCTTCGCCGCCGGGGGATTGAAGCGACGTGTTGACTTCTCCTTCGCCGCACGGGCGGCAATGGTGGGCAACGCATTCGGGATTTTCCGCACGGCCAGGCTGATCCAGCAGTGCGGTATCAACAACTGGCTGGCGGGGTTTCGAGCCCTCACCGTTCCCGTGAAGTACATCTCGGTGCGCCACATCGTGCTGTGGTCGCTTGGGGGGACAACGGCCATTGTGGCCATCGCCACGGTGTACGCCATCGTCACCGTGTCCGGCGGAAACTAGCTGCCGGAGTGTTAGCTTCAGGCGGAGCATCCGAAGCTCGAGAGTGCTTCGTCCTTCGCCGCCGACTCAGGCGGCGAGTTCGGCGGCTTCGGTGACCAGTTTGCGGAAGGCGCGGCCGTGGTAGATCAGCGGCTCGACACCGGCGGCGTGTTTGATGGACTGCACCGCGAGCACAATCACGCTGTGGTCGCCGGCGGGAATCTCCGCACTGATCTCACAGTCGAGCCACATCACCGAGTCGTGCAGGAAGATCGCGCCATCTCCGGTGGTCTCGGTGGCGAGTCCGGCGAAGCGGTCCTGGCCGCGGGAGGCAAGTTGCAGACAGGCCGCCTCGTGCTCGGAGCCGAGGATGGACACCCCGATGCGGGTGGCTTCGCGCAACACCGGCCAGGTCGCCGAACTGTTGCGGACCGAGAACAGGACAAGCGGCGGATCGAAGGAGACCCCGACGGTGAAGGAGGTGGCGACCAGCCCGGTGGGCACACCGTCGATCAGGGCGGTCAATGCGGCAACGCCGGACGGGAACCCGGCGAAAGCGGTTTCAATTGCCTTCTGATCGGTCATGGTGAGGTCAAGCATGGGCGGATCCCTTCGAGGTGAGTGTGAGTATGACCGGCTGCCACCGGGCGAGCCATGCCCGGGTGGACGAGTCATCGGTGTACGTTTTCTCGTTCAGGTACAGGCCCTGGACGGGAACGATCGCGCCGAGTTCGACGAGGACGGGCTTCAGGTGAACTTCGGGTGCCATGGCGTGTGCGTCCCCGGCGCCGAGCATCAGGGGAACGGCGACAACACCGGCAAGTCCAGTGCCGCCGTCGAACTTGTCGAGGAACAGTTTGAGGACCCCGGTGTAGCTGGCTTTGTAAGTGGGGGAGGCGACAATCAGCAGGTCGCTGGCCGCCGCTGAGGCGACGGCGGCCTTGACGGTGTCGTCTCCCCAGCCGAGGAGGGATTCGCCGAGTGTGATGACGTCGATAACGGTGTCCGGCGCGCGGCCGGTGATGCGTGCGGCCAGGAGCGCGGCGGCGTCGAGGGTGCGGGAATCCGGTTTGGGGTTCCCGGCGATGATTGTGGTGCGCATAACTGCCTTTCGGTGGTGAGTACATCCAAACCCAACGCTGTTACCCTCCCGTGGCGGGCGGGTTAAAGCTCTGTTGCGCCGTGCGCACACGGTCCCCGTTGTTTTCTCAGATCGGAAAAATGCTGGTGAGAGCAGAACGGGGTGGACGGTCGGAATGTGGCGCGGCGGCGTTGCGCCGCCTGAACCGTCGGAAAAGCATCCTGCGGGCAGTGGATCGGGACAAAAGTCATCCGCGGCGCAATGCACTCGACGGTTGTTCGGGCTCCGCACCGGGGGTCCTCCTGGTGCTGTCCACCCGTGTGGCGGGCAAGGGGGAGCTGGGCGGCAGGAGGTTGACGATTGTCACATAACCGAAACGAGTTGGTGCAGGGAGGTCGCTACCGTGAACCCATGACCACTGCATCCCCTACCCCGGTTCGTGCGCGATGAGCCTGGAACTGCAGCCCGACCTCTCGGCGAGTGAGCTGGCTGCCGCACGCCTCGGCGAGCGCCTGCGCCGCGGGCACTCCATGCAGAAGTCACCCCGCCGCATCTACGCGCTGCTGCGCGCGGCCATCCGCTCCGGCGAGCTGCCGGCGGACACCAAACTGGACGAAGGTGTGCTGGCACGCGAACTGATGTCGAGCCGCAACGCCGTTCGGCTCGCCCTGCAGAACCTGGCGTTCGACGGCCTGGTTCGACGCCAGCCCGGCGTGGGCACCGTGGTGGTGTCGAACATCATGGAGTTCCCGATCTTCGAATGTATCGAAGCGGTCATCGGCGCAACGGCGGCCCTGCACCTGCTCGAGACACGCGATGTGTCCAGCAACGCCTTTCTGCGCAGCCGGTTCGGCGAGGGCGACGAGACCCTGCGGATGTCCGAATTCCTGGTGTCGACCAATGGCGTAACAGTGGGGGTCTTCTCCCGCTACGGACTTAAACCCGCACCCCTGCTCGAAGAGGTCGACCCGGTGCTGTCCCCGGAACACATCAGTTGGTACCGGCGGATCCACAATGAGCCGCCCGGGGACATCAGCGTCACCATCGAGGCCACCAGCGCGGACGAGCGCACGGCCGAACTGCTCGACGTGCCGCCCGGGCATCCCCTGCTGGTGCGGGAGACCCTCTACTCCGACCTCGAGATGAACCCCGCCGAACTGCACATCGCGCACTTCGACAGCCGCAAGGCAGCCGTCACCGCGAACGCCGGTCGTCTCAAACACGCGTGGGAAACGGCGTAACTGCCCGTAGGCATCAGTGCCAGACGGCGTAACACCCGCCCGCAGGTCTCCGGGTCCCGCCAACTAGCGGCCCACAGCCCCACAAACGCCGCCCGGGTACGCCTCCCACACGGCGTAACGCTACGGACACCGTTGCGCAATCAAATCGAGCACATTCGATTCGTACCGTTGACCCATCACAGACGCTGGTTCATCCCAGACACCCACAGACCACAAATGCGAGAGGCCCACCATGCGCAGCGAAATCCGACGGTTTTATCCCTCCAAGGCCCGCTGGGCCGGCACCGCGGCATTGGCCACCGGCGCGCTGCTGCTGAGCGGCTGTGCCACCGAGGTGACCCCCACCGCCGCCGTCGAAGTGGACTGCGCAACAACGACCGAGTCCCACCTGCTGCTGTCGACCTTCGACCTCGACGTCTCCTACATTCCCTACGGGATCCTCGCCGACGAGCTCGGCTACTTCGACGACGAGTGCATCGACATGACGCTGGAGGTGACCTCCTCCGGGGCGACACAGTCCCTGATCGGTGGACAGACCGACTTCGCCATGTCCGGCCCGGAACAGCTCGTCTCGGCCAACAATGGAGCAGCGTTCGGCGCAAAGATGGTGTACAACTACATCCCGAACCTCAACATCTACCTGGGTGTGCTCGCCGACTCCGACATCGAATCGACCGCGGACCTCGCCGGCAAAACGATCGGCCTCGAGGGCTCCAGCTCCATGTACGACGCCTTCCTCACCGAATCCCTCGAACCGTTCGACCTCGGCCTCGACGACATCACCACAATCGTCACCGGTTACGGGGTGACCCCCGCCGAGGCGCTGAAGTCCGGCGAGGTCGACGCGGTGCTCTACTGGCCGGGAATGTTCACCTCGTGGGAGGCCGCCGGTTATGACATCCGGATCCTCGACGGCACCGAGTGGAGCGCCGGCTTCGACGGCATCGGCCTCGCCGCCCGTGACGACACCATCGCAGACAGCCCCGAGCTGGTCGAGGCCGTCTCGCGCGCCATTGCCCGCTCCACCGTGTACCTGCAGAAGTATCCAGACAGTGCAGTGCGTATCTTCTGGGAGGCCTACCCGGAACGCGCACCGCTGCCGGGTGCCGACGAGGATGCTGCGCTGGAGCGTGACCTCGCGGTGTTGGAGTCCACCCTCGAGACGATGGGAGTGATGGAACACGATGAGGACTACAGCTGGGGAACCCAGAGCCTCGAGCGCTGGACGAACCAGATCGCCTACGTGCAGGAGGCCGGCATCGTCGACCCGACCATCACCATCGACCCCACCGACTTCTTTTTCGCTGACCTCAACGAGGCCGCGAACGACTTCGACCACGACGCGATCACGGAGCAGTAGCCATGAGCCTCCTCACCGACCGCAGCACCGCTGACGTCGCACGCCACGACGGCTCCATCACCGTCAACGACGTGTCGATGGAGTTCAAAACCCGGGACGGCGGCACGATCCACGCCCTCACCGAGTCGTCCCTGACCATCCCGTCCGGCCAGTTCGTCTCCGTGCTCGGACCGAGCGGCTGCGGCAAATCGACTCTGCTGCGCATCATCGCCGGCCTCGCCGACCCCACCAGCGGTTCGGTGCTGATCGGCACCGAACAAGTCAGCGGACCGAGCCGCCAGGTCGGGATCGCCTTCCAGACCCCGTCGCTGCTGCAGTGGTACACGGTCGCCGAAAACATCGGGCTGCCCGCCAAAATGGGCAAAAACAGCAACCGTGAGGCGGTCGACGCCCGCGTTGAGGAACTCCTCGACATGGTGAAACTGTCCGGACTCGGCGAGAAGTATCCCCGGGAACTTTCCGGCGGTATGCGGCAGCGGGTGGCGATCGCCCGCTGCCTAGTGAACGACCCGGCCGTCATCCTGATGGACGAACCGTTCGGAGCGCTGGACGCCATCACCCGCGAGTACATGCACGACGAGTTGCTCTCGATCTGGCAAGCATCCGGCGCCACCGTCTTTTTTATCACCCACGACATCAGTGAGGCGGTGTATCTCTCCGACCGCGTGATCGTGATGTCGCCGCGCCCCGGCCGGATCGTGGCCGACATGACCATCGACCTGCCCCGCCCCCGCGGCGAAGCAACCAGGCAGACCCCCGAGTTCGCGCAGCTGGCGGCCGAGCTGCGCCAACACATCAGCCACTGACCTTCTCAACTCCAGGAGAGATCATGACCGTGCTCAAGAATTCCCCGTCCATCACCCTTCCCCTCGTTCCGCGGGCATCGGCGCGCGGCTCACGGGCCAGTCGTACCGTGGTTTTCGCGCTGCGACGGGTGGCGGTGATCCTCGCCTACGTCGGTGTTGCCCTTGTCACCTGGCAGGGCCTGGTTTCCGTGCTGAGGATCGACCCGATCGTGCTTCCCGGGCCGATCCCGGTGCTCACCGCACTGTGGAACCAAGTGCAGGCCCCGGTGGTCTGGTCGGCGACCTGGGTCACCTTCCAGGAGGCGATGCTCGGTTTCGCCGTCGGTGCGGCCGCCGGCATCCTGCTGGCGATTATGCTCGCGGAATCCGACCTGCTGTACCGGCTGCTCAACCCGTACATCGTGGCGTTCCAGGCGGTACCCAAGGTCGCCCTTGTCCCGCTCTTTATGATCTGGTTCGGCTTCGGCATCTGGTCGAAGGTGGTGCTGATCGCGGTCTTTGTCTTTTTCCCCGTGATGGTGAACATGTACTCGGGCCTGCGCAGCACAACGGACGAGGAAGAAGAACTGATGCGGGTGTCGCATGCCAGCCGCTGGCAGCGCCTTCGGCACCTGCGCCTCTACAAGTCGCTCCCATTCCTCTTCGCCGCCTTCGAAGCGAGCTTTGTGCTCTGCCTCACCGGTGCCGTTTTCGCGGAACTGCTCGGATCGGGCACCAGCGTGGGCCTCGGCACCATGCTGCAGATGTACACGTCCCGGCTCGACATCGCCGGGTTGTTCGGCATCATCACCCTGCTCTCGCTCTTCGGAGTACTGCTGGACGGCGCCGTTAAACTCGCCGCCCGTTACTTCCTCCGCTGGGACCGCCCCACCCGCAACTAGCCCCACCCGTGTACCACCGCTCCATCTCCCTCACCACACGAACGGACTTCCCGCATGCCTGAAAACCAGTTCAACCTCGTCTGTGACCTCTCCCTGATCCACACCAACGCCAAATGGCGCTACCCCGGTTCCTGGTCGGGCTACGCCCCCTACGGTGACCCCGGCATCTACTTCGACATCGCTCGGATCCTCGAGCGCGGCAAGTTCGACGGCGCCTTCTTCGCCGATGTCGCCGGCACCCCGATGGTCAACGGTTCCATGGACGAAACCGTCGAACTGGGTGTCGCCTGGCCCCGCCACGACCCGATCCCGCTCGTCGCAGCCATGTCGACCGTCACCGAACGCCTCGGGTTCATCACAACAATGTCGATGACCTACAACCACCCGTTCCACACCGCGCGCATGATGGCCAGCCTCGACCACGTCACCCGGGGGCGCGTCGCCTTCAACGCCGTGGTGAGCGGCTTCCCCCAGGAAGCGCAGAACTACGGCTACGACACCACCCCCGACCACGAATGGCGGTACCGTCGCGCCACCGAGTTCCAGGAAGTGCTCACCAAGCTTTTCAACTCGGTCGAGCCGGACGCGATGCTCTGGGACCGCGAGTCCGGTCGTGTCGCCGACCCCTCGAAGGTGCACCGCATCGACCACGAGGGCGAACACTTCAAGGTGATGGGACCACTGCCGACCGCACCCTCCCCGCAGGGCCGCCCGATGCAGGTGATGGCCGGCCAATCACCCAGCGGTATCAAACTGGCAGCCGCCTATGCCGACCTGCAGTTCGCCGGTGGGTCCACCATGAAGTCGAAAGCCGCCCACCGCGCGAAACTGGTCGAGGCCTGCGCCGCGATCGGCCGCGACCCGAAGGACGTCGGAATCCTCTGGGCCGGCCAGTTCGACGTGGTCTCCGGCCCCGCGGAAGCGAACGAGAACGCCCGCAAATACCGTGAATCGTTCCCCGACCGGATGCCGCACGTGTTCCTCAGCCAGTGGTGGGGCCTCGACGGCTACCCGTTGGAGCCCGACGCCTACGTGCACGAAACCATCGCAGCGGTGCGCGAAGCCGGCGTCGCACCGAACTGGGGTTACCTCGATATGGCGATGGAGAACACCACGCCGACCACCACCATCAAGGAGTACGCGTTGCAGTGGCTTGTCGAGGGCTCCGAGTATGTCGGTACCCCTGAGCACCTCGCCGACTACATGGAAGAAGCCTTCCACGCCGGTGGTGGGGTCGGTGGGTTCATGATCGCCCCGCGCTCCGGGGCACCGGCAGGGATCGCCCGTTTCGTCGACGAAGTTGTTCCCGTGCTGCAGCGCCGTGGCCTGTTCCGCACGGATTACGCCCACACCACCATGCGCGACAACTTCTACAAAAAATGACCATGACCGAACACCTGCCAGGCCCCGATCCCGGGGATGCCGTGGCAGGGCGCGGCAGCGCGCGCACACTCGCGTTCAGCGCCCTGGTGCTGTCCCTGTTCTTCGCGATGGCGTCGAACACGATGGTGCTCACGGGGATGCCACAACTCATCGGCGACCTGGGCGGCAACCAGACGGAATACACCTGGATCGTCACCACCTCCCTCCTGTTGTTGACCGTCACCACCCCGGTGTGGGGGCGCCTGGCCGACCGGATCTCCCGCAAACAACTGGTCCAGGCCGCAATCCTGATCTACTGCGTCGGAACCATCGCCGCCGGTCTCTCGCAGGCACCCTGGATGATCATCACCTGCCGGGCGATCATCGGGATTGGCGCCGGCGGCATCGTCACCGTGGTGCAGCTGATGGTCACCGACATCACCACACCGGAGGAACGCCCGCGATACTTCGGCTACCTCGGCGCGGTGATGGCGGCAGCCGCGGTTGCCGCCCCGGCGATCGGCGGGCTCATCGTCGACGTCGGCGGGTGGCGGTGGATTTTCTTCTCCACCCTGCCGCTGGCGGCAATCGCCTTCACCCTCATCACCATCCTGGTGCGACTGCCGCCACCAGCACCGCAGGTTGCCGCACCCTTTGACCTCGCTGGGGCGCTGGTGGCGCTCGGCACGGTGCTGTTGGCCATGCTCTGGATCACCGTGATCGCCCCCACCGCCGGGTGGCTGTCAACGCCGTCGATCATCGCGGTGGTCGGCATTGTGGCCCTGCTGGTCATCGGCACCCGGGTGGAACGCCGCGCTGTTCGACCCCTTGTCCCGCCGGCGCTCCTCGCGCCGGGCCCGCTGGTGGCCGTGCTGCTCGGTTCGGTGACCGTCGGGGTGGCGACCTTCGCCGCGTCGGTGTACCTGGCGATGTATTTCCAGGACGGCCTCGGCCTCGGCGCCGGAGCTTCCGGACTGCTGCTTGTGCCGATGTCCCTGGCAACACTCATCGGGTCGTTGGTCGCCGGACGCACGATCTCCCGCACCGGCCGCGACAAACCGATTCTTCTCGCCGGCGCGGTGACCGCCGCGGTGGGGCTCGCACCCCTCGCGCTGCTCGACGACCTGTCCAACCCGCTGGTCGCCTCGGCCGCCGGTCTTGTTATCGGCGCCGGTGTGGGGATGCTGTCCCAACAGCTCGTCGCAACGGGCCAGCGATTCCTGCGACCGGCGGACCTCGGGGTGGGGTCCTCCCTCATCCTGTTCGTCCGCAGCCTGGCCACGGTCCTCGCCCTGTCGGTCTTCGGCATCGTGGTCGCCTCGGCGCTTGCCCAGCAGGCGGGCCCTGACGGGGTTCGCGCCGGGACGCAAGCCGTCTTCCAGATCTGTGCCGTGCTGGCCACCGCCGGGGTCATCGCCGTGCTGGCCATCCCCGGATCGGCGAGACGAGCAAGCCCGGGTGCGGTCACCACGGGATCGACAGCCGGGTCGATCGGCTCCGCGGACTCCGCCACCTCCTGACCAGTCATCCCACCAGCACCCACAAAGGACCCGTTTTGAAAACACTCGAAGGACAGCGCATCGTTGTCACCGGCGGGGCGCGGGGGATCGGCGAGGCCATGGCCGTGGCCCTCGCGCAGGCGGGAGCGCACGTGGTTGTTGCCGATGTTGATGCGGCGGCACTGGAGGAGATGGTCGGGCGGCACCCGCACCAGCGCCCTTCCCTGCAACCGGAGGTGCTCGACATCAGCGACGAGGCCGCCGTCGGAGCCTTCGCCGGGCGCCTCTTCGCAGAAGGCGGCGGGGTGGATGCCGTGTTCGCCAATGCGGGAATCGTGCTGGTGCGGCCCTCTGCCGAGTTGCGCAACCGCGACCTGCAGCGCGTCTTCGACATCAACGTCCTCGGCACGTTCGCCACGGCGCGCGAATTCGGGGTGCGGATGCTGGCAAGGGGCAGCGGAAAAATCATTGTCACCGCCTCCCAGGCCGGCACCCGCGGCGCCGCGGAGTGGACCGCGTATTGCGCGAGCAAAGCCGCGGCGATCAGTATCACCCAATCCCTCGCTCTGGAGTGGGGACCGGCCGTGACGGTCAACGCGATCGCCCCGGGCGCCGTGCGCACCAACATCAACGCCCACGTGATGAGCGACGAGGCCGCCGCCGCACTCACCGCCGGGACCGCCGCCGGCCGGCTCGCGGTGCCCGAGGACTTCGGTCCGCTCGCGGTGTTCCTGGCCGGTCCCGGCTCGGACATGATGTCCGGCTCTGTCGTCGCGATGGACGGCGGCGCACGGTGAGCGATCGATGAGCGCGTGCGCCGAAGGAGGCACCCTACCCGGAGCATCCGCCCTCTGGCATCTGCGCGCCCACCGACGTAACGTGAAGAGGCGAAGCTCAATGGTGAGGTGAAGGTTAGATGGGCGCCCAACGGTACGTCAGTGTTCTCACGGGGATGCCGGTGCGCGACATCAGCGTGGCGATCCAGTGGTACACACGTTTCCTGGACCGCCCACCCGACGCCCGGCCCGTGGCTGACGTCGCCGAATGGATGCTCGACACCCGGTCGACGCTGCAGCTGCTGGAACGCCACGACAGTGTGCACCTGGGGATATTGCGCCTCGAGGTCACCGACCTCGACGAAGCCATGCAGCTGGTGAGCCGGCACGGCTGCCACCCGGTGGAGACCGGTGAGTACCCGGGAATCGTGCGCTACGCCGACTATTGGGACCCATCCGGCAATGAGATCTCGCTTGTCCAGGCCATCGGCGACTCGCCCGGCGGGGAGGAGCCCCCGGGGAGCCAGCCGTGACAAGCCCGGCCCGCCAGCTCGCCCCGGACGTTGCCCGCGGTCTCGCGCTGGCGTTCATCGCCATCGCCAATGTGATGCCGTACCTGCACGGCAGGCCTTATGGGCTCCGCCAGCACCTCATCGAAGACAGCACGCTCGACCGGGCGGTGTCGTTTGTCACCGTCGCCGCCATCGACTGCCGCATCTACCCACTGTTCTCGCTGCTGCTCGGCTACGGCATCGCACGGATGGCCGCCCGCGGCGGGCGCCGCCAGACCGAGCGGCGCATCCGGTGGCGCGGGCTCGGATTGCTGCTCTTCGGAGCCGTGCACGGGATCCTGCTGTTCTCCGGCGACATCCTCGGGTTTTACGGGCTGGTGACAATCCTGCTACTGCCCGCCCTGTACTGGTCGACCCGGCGCCTGCTCGGCTGGGCGGCCGTTTTGGTTGTGCCGTTCTCCGCCGTGCAGGGTTTTGCGTTCTCCGACGTCGGCCCCACCCTGCAGCGGTCGCTGTTCTGGTCGATGGGGATCAGTGACCCGGTCGAGGCGCTGCTGTGGCGCATCCCCGAATGGGGAATGGGGATGCTCGGGATGCTCGGAGTGGTGCCCGCCGTGTTTGCCGGTTTCTGGGCGGGGCGCGAAAACCTGCTCGCCGAGCCGCAGCACCACCGGCGCTTGCTGGCCACCATTGGAATCATCGGCGCGCTCGTGGGGCTGGCCGGCGGGCTGCCCGCGGCCCTCGTGGTATCTGGCATTATCTCGATCGAGTCCGGCGTGATCGCCCTCGTTTTTTCCGTCACCCACGTGGCCACCGGGATAGTGGGTGGTATCGGCTACGCCGCCCTGATCGGCCTCGCCTGCAGCGTGCCGGCGTTCGCAGCATCCCGGTTCGCCGACGTGATGACCGCGGTCGGCCAGCGTTCCCTCACCTGCTACCTGCTGCAGAGTGTGCTGATGGTTCCGATCCTGCCCGCCTGGACACTGGCACTCGGGGGAGTGATCGGGTCGGCGCAGGCGGCACTGTTCGCGATCGCGGTCTACCTGGTGACGGTGGTGGTCGCGCTACTGCTGCGGTCGTTCGGTGACCGCCGTCCCGCCGAGACGCTGCTGCGGCGCTTCGCCCAGCTCGCGGACCGGCGAAGCGAGCCGCTACCCGCGTGACTGCTGGCGGCTCACCATCTCGGTGATCCAGAGCGGAGCGAACGGGGACGTGCAATTCGGGGGAGTGGGGTAGTCCTTCAGGACCTCGAGTCGCTCGCCGATGGCCAGGGCGCGGGCGCGATATTCGGCATGCTCGATACCGATCTGGGCCAGGCAGTGGTTCATGGCCCACTGCAGGCGCTCCGGAGCATCCTTCATCTCGGTTTCGATGATGTCGAGCAGCCCGGACAGGTCGAGGCCGTCGGGAGCCTTCGCCACCCGGTCGGTCGTCAACGCCCAGCCGGCGCTGGCGACCACGGGATCCGCATCAGCGAACCAGGCCTGGCGCAGTTCCTCGACGTGGCCGCTTTTCTTGACAACGTAATTGACGAGCCAGTCATGTACCTTCGGGATCCGCGCCTGGCGGAGCATGGAGTCCAGTTCGTCGCGGTCGAATGCTTTCGGCCGGCAGATCAGCAGCGCGACGAGCCGCGCAGCCGTATCTCCGGTCTGCCAGAGCTGCAGGGAGAGGTCCTGCTGCGTTTTCAGCTCTTTGGCGATGGCGCGGAGTTTGCCGAGGTTCACCCCGTGGTCGTCCCCGTGGTTGAGATTCACCGCGCGGACTCGCGGATCTTCCAGGGCGGCGAGGCTCGCCATCACCTCGGTTGTGGTCACCGTCGTCTGTGCCAAGGTGCGCCTCCTGTCCATCGCTTCTGGGAAGTAGCCTACGACGCCCACCATCTCCGGTGGCACTACGATTCATCGTCCAGCGCGAGGCTACCTTCGAGCGCCGATACTCTAAGGACCATGGGGCAACATTTCGTACCGCTTGAGACCGAAGTCCGTCACAAAAACCTGACTTATGTGTCCGCGGCGAAGCTAGAGCAGCTTGTTCTCGACCCCTTTGTGCGAGGCCTGAACTTCACGCTGCCATTGAACTTGGGCGGGGTGGGTGCGGAGTCAGACGAATTGGGCGTTCGGGATTTACTGGGAGCCGCCGCACGTCTCTTCGAGCAAAACCAGCTTCTAACCTACGAGGTGGCTCCGAAAGTCGGCGAATGGCTTCTTGTTCGCGCGATCGCAACATGTGGGAGCGCCTGGCCATGGGCCGGGGACCACGAGGACTTGATCGAGACCGCATGGTGGGTTGGAAGCTCAGCGAATCTGCGGATCCTGGCGTATGGGCACCGATCTCACCTGCTCGGTACGGGAAAAATCCCGTCCTCTCCTGAGCGAGAACACGTGGCAACGTGGTGGCCATCGATCGATGGGGGCTATCGGGATCTGCTGAGCGCTGTTGCCGGCGTCGTCGTCAGCGACGATGTCGAGGTGAGCCTCGCACCGCAGTTGGAGACAGGGGCGACATTCAGTGGCGTGGAGAATTACTTCTTCAACCCCGGAGTCAACAGGAATGAGTATCTCGTCAAGCGCGGGGTGTTCGAAATGATGCTGCGCGTGGACGGGATTGAAGACGATGGCAACGGAACCCCGATCGTCTACGGCAGTCCCCTGTGGGTCGCGAAAGAATCGCGGGTCGTTCCCGGAACCTACACAATTGCGGATTTCCCGGACTTGCCGGGGGTGACTGCTGTCGCCTCCTGGGACGGGGGAGCTTGGTCTGACCGGCGGCTTCAGGACCACCGCAACCCTTCGGATATGCGGAGGAATCCCACGGTGGAGCTGCCCGAAATGCCGACGGTGCCGCCTGAACTCGAAACCATCGTAAGCCTCGCCATCCGAGAGCAACCCCTCGTGGCGCATCTCGAAGAATTCCCCGCTGGTCCTGCGGCATCTGCCACTATCGTGCGCAGGAGATTTTGGGATTGGCTCCGAAACAGGAAAAGCAGAAGCTCTCGGTAAGACGTAGACGGTGGCTAATTTACCGACTCCTAAATTCGCAAGGAAAACCTCCGGACGTGTGCGTGAGTGGTCACCACGGCGGTGTCGGTAGGCGGGGACTATTTGCGGACGAAGAACTCCAGCGCGGTTCCGTCGGGGTCTTTCACACTGAGCGCGAAGCCGTAGTCCGCCTCGACGATGCCGCTGTGCGGGATTCCCTCGGCATCGAGGTGCGTCACCCAGGCCGCCAGTTCGTCGATGGAGTCCACACCGAATCCGACATGGTCCATCCCGGGGGTGAACGGACTGAATTTCGCGGTGGGCACCACGGAGTGTTGGGTGAGCCCGACGGTGGTGCCACTGGGTAGCCGGAATACCCGTCGCTGCAGGTTGGTCCCCTCGAGTTCACCCACGGCGGGCATCGCCCACAACCGTTCATAAAAGGGCACACTGACGGCAAGGTCGGTGACAGTGAGGGCCAGGTGGTCGATTCCGGTGAACGCGGGCATCCCGTCATCTAAGCGGACCAGCACGGGAAGTTGCCGAGAGCCGCTACGGGTGCACTCGGCCAAGTCGCACCTCGTGAACCTAGGGTGTCGCCCAGGCGGCTTGGGCGGCGAGAGGTGATGCGATGAGCGAGAACACGACAGACGATGACGGTAGCGACGGCGGTGACGACCACGATGACGGCCACGGTGACGACAAGCGGTGGATGCTGTTCAACGGGCGGCGCTGGCGTCGGACCGATCCCCTCCTCGACGCCGACAGCGTCACCGCGCTCAAATCGCATCTCGGCCGCGGTCGGTCCGGCGTTCGCGCCGGCAAAAAGAATGACAGTGCGGAGCAGATCGCGGCGGCCCGGCGGCGGGTGGACCTCGCCAAGCACGGATTGGGCGAGCGCGGACCCTATTGGTGGGAGGAGCCGGAAGCCGACCGGCAGGCCCGCGCCCGGAAGGCTCTGGCCGAGTTGGACGCGCTGGACGCCCCGGAGTAGAAGCCGTCTCCAGCTTCGCTCCCTCCCGCTGCGGGTTGACGGCGATTAGGCTGGGGCGCCATGGCGCTGCGAATCGTTAACGTTAATTTCAAAGCCCGGGACGACGTCGCGCTCGGCCGGTTCTGGGCGGACGCCCTCGGCTGGGGAGTCTCCAGCGAGGCGCCCGGCGTCACCAATATCGAACCATTCGGTGTCAACTGGCCGGATTCCGCCGCGGTAGTACTCGACGTGGTTGCCGTGCCGGATCCCGCCGCGGTGACGTATCGTGCGCACCTCGACCTGGCCACCACTTCCGCTGCCCACCAGGCGGAACTGGTCGTCCGCGTGCAAACCCTCGGGGCGACCCTCGCCGACATCGGGCAGGGCGACGTGCCATGGACCGTGATGGCTGACCCGGAGGGCAACGTGTTCTGCGTGCTGGAGCCACGCGAGATGTATCGGGACACCGGGCCGATCGCCACGGTGGTGGTCAACTGTGCCGACCCGCGGGCGCTGGCCCGCTTCTGGGATGACGCGCTCGACTGGACCCTGCACGACGTCTCGGACACCCACGCGACTCTGCGCTCGGCCGCCGGGGTCGGCCCGTACCTCGAGTTTGTCCGCTCCATCAATCCGGCCGGGGTCCCCACGCGGGTGCACCTCGACGTGCTGCCGTACCCCGGCGCCGACCAGGCTGCAGAAGTTGCACGGCTGCGCTCTTTCGGTGCGACCGCCGTCGACGTCGGCCAGGGCGACGTCCCGTGGGTGGTCCTCGCCGACCCCGAGGGCAACGAGTTCTGCGTGCTCGCCCCGCGCTGAGGCGCCGGTGTCGATCGGCGACCCCCTGTTGCACCAGTGATAGTCAGCCTATTGTCGCCCTATGGTCAACGACGATCCGACAATCAGCAACCCGGACTTCTACCGCACCCTCTGGGAAAACGATCTCGTGCGGGTGCTCGAATACAACGATGAACCCGGCGCCGAGACAACGCCCCACGAGCATCCGAACAGTGTGATGGTGACGCTCACGGGGTTCTCCCGGAAGCTGTCCGCCGGAGGCCGGGAGTTTGATGTCACCCTTCCGGCCGGGCAGGCGGTTTGGCTGCCGGCCCAGCGCCACTCGGGTCACAACACCGGGGATACCCCCACCAAAACGATCCTGATCGAACTGAAAGGGGATGCCGCCGGTGTCGCCGGCGAAGCGACGCTTGGTCCGCGCTAGGCGCTTGTGTAATGACCTCCCGGCGTGCCCGAGGTATCAGTAACGGTTTTCAGTCACATAGCCGGAACCGAAATCGTAGCTTTGTCCCTCGTACACGTGCAGGGAAGTGCTTCTGCCCGTCCAGTACACGGTGCCGTCACGATAGTCGGCTTGGAATGACCATTCGTACCCCGCCGCGAGTGTCCACGAGGTGCAGCCGTCCGACGAGTACTGCGTGCGGTGCCACTGCACCTCCCACTTTCCATTTGTAAAGAGCACCGGATATACGTTGTAGGTGTAGGGACTTCCATTGGAGTAGTAGAAGCACACCCGCGCGGGTTCATCATTCTGGGTGACCTGCGCGGCCTGCGCTGGGGCAGCGCCAACCGCGACGGCGGCGGTCATGAGTAGTGCCGCAAGGCCCGCCACGACGCGAGATGTGCGTGTGCGGTTCTTCGACGGGGGCACAGTCGATGGTGGGTCTGGTTCGACCCGGGTCAGAGTCATTGTTCTATCCTTTCTGTGTCACCTCGGCGGTGGTCTCGAGGCAGTGGTGTTGTCGATTGGTCGATCGCGTTGCCGGCGCAGCCGCCTGAACATCACCGGCGGGGCCGGTACATCATCGGTCGGCGTGATGTGGAACACCCGGTGGACGGGTGGGAGCGGAAGCGCACTTCGATGGTGCTCTGCGAGACTCGGAAGCGTCGTGCGCATGTCCCGCTCCAGGTCGCTCCGTGCTCGGGCGATCACCTCATGCTTGGCGCCTTGCTGCAGCTCAGGGATGAAATTGTGCAAGCAATGCGATCTGTGCCGCATGATTTTCTCGGCATTTCGACTGAACCACGACCGTCCCTCGGGAGGCAACCGGTTGTTTTTGAGCACGATTGGTGGATCGGATTCAAGCCAGATTATCGAGTCTCTGATGAGGTGCCAGACCCGTGCTAACACACCCGTCGCACGGTGCGCCAGCCTAGAGTCACCATCCGAAAATCGCCGCGACCGCAAATCTCGAGTGAACTCGAGAATGAGTTGCTACGCGACGCGTTCACGGATTCCTTAGCCCTTGCGGCCTTATTCATTCGGTCTGAATGTCAATCCAACGTTGAATAGGTCGTTCCCGTCCACCTGGATCTGACTCGTCGTATGACAATTTCAGGAGCGATTCGGTCGGCTGCCAAGCTTAATGGGATAACAGCGCTCAGCAAGCCGCTCAACGAGTGAACGTGCACGCAAAGTCCGGGAATCTCGTGCTCTACAATTTCTCGAATGACGCCAATTGTGAGTTTCACATGGGCGGGTAGCTTCTCGTAGTCATAGCCGAGAAGTGCACACTCCTTATCGAACTCGTACATTAGTTGCAAGGTTCTACTCGCCACTTAGGTTCACCCTCGATTCCCGAGTAGTGAGCCTCATCAATCAAGGCTCTGCGCGTTTGAATTGTTCGTGATTTCGACGGCCGAGCAAGTGAGCCTCGAGGCTCTCGTGCGGATCGCTCATCTTCACTATTGTTAGCCCATGGTCGTTCAGCTATCTGATATTCCTCTTGGACCAATCGCGTCGACCGTGGTAACGCTGTGGCGCACGCCGAAGGGCGGGACCTGGCACGGCTCTGCAGACTGCAGTGCGTTGAACAGGAGCAAGCCAGTATCAGAAGACTTCTTGCAACCCGCCGAAGGTTCACTTTGCGATCGGACATGGCCAATTCATATCCATTGCGAATCGAGTGCCGACGCCGATCCCTATCTGAGATCGGCAACCGCTTTAGTTAAGTTCTCCGCTGATGTTGAGTCGGTGCGTCAGCAAATCGCAAGTGGCAAACTTCCCATTTCAGTTTTTGAACGTCGCTGGAATCGTCCGCAACCTATAGAAAATCTAATCGGAATCCAGCCACTTTTAGATTTGTGGACTATCGCAGAAAACGAGCACCTTCGCCTTCGCGAACGAATCGCTCGGGACCTAGTTACTCGCGGAAGTCGCCTCGCAATAACAACGCTTGCGCAATGGGTTCTCGCGGGAAAAACGAAACGCGAACATCAAGAGCGTTACGCGAGTTTCCTCTTTGACGCGGTAGCCGCCCACGATGCCAATAACCTAGGTTCGAACGGGAGCACGCGTTCATACGTCAACGATCGCATCTTGCCGACGTGGCTTTCTGAAGTATCAGATGGCGGAGCGCCCGATAGCGTGATGAAGTCCATAGTCGTGGCAGAAATCGATCGAAGCGTTCGAATCGGTTCCAAATCGCCTGACAATTCCCTGGCTTCCCTCATCTCCAAAACGCTGACCGAAGTTGGTGAGATCTGGAGCCAAAAGCTTGAGTCGATGTCGATGGCGCACCCGTCGGACGTCTTAGCTTTTTTCCACCGTTACAGCACGAACCACCATCAAGATCTAGTTGACACATATCTGTCGATTAATGGTGGGGCAGAACTTCAGCTTGGTGGAATCGATTGGGTCGTCGCCCGTGTGCCATCAGCATTCAGGCTTCAACTCGCAGAATTTGAAAGCGGCCGCGTGGGCATCGTGCTTCTCGAGAGCGAGACTCACATGATGGGTTCTGAAACGTGCGCAAGATTTCTACGGAATTTGTTGGTCGAGCTCGGTTATCCGGCTGCGGCCCAACGCGTAATAGAGAGACCCGAATTGGAACCGATGTATCCGCGGGAATCCGACGACGAGTCTAATGTTGAAGTTCCTCAGTGGCCCAGAGATGGTTTCTCTTCCTTTATCAATAGCCGCGGGATTTCAATAGTCGATTGTGCAATGCCTTTGCGTCTGGCGATAAACGGGATCGATTCCACCCCTCGAAAAACGTCGAAAGTTCGCAAGTAGTCTTGACCGCTTCCTGCTTCAAACGAGTCAAATACGTTTTGACCGATTCCAGATAGCCGTTTGCTGGCAAGTGTGGGAGCAAACCTAACGTGTTAATAATGGGCGCCATACTCTTGCGTGTGCTTTCAGTCCGGCGTAACGTACAACCAAATGGTTGTAACAAAGCTCAGCGATAACGAAGTGGACCGCATCTTCCAGGCCCTGGCGGATGCGACCCGGCGCGACATCGTGCAACGGGTAATGGTGCGCGAGCAGTCGGTTTCCGACCTGGCGCGCGCCTACGCCATGAGCTTCGCCGCCGTTCAAAAGCATGTGGCGGTGCTGGAGCGCGCGCAGCTGATCACCAAGGAACGTCGAGGACGGGAGCAGATCGTGCACGGTGACCCGCAGATGCTGCGCCGGGCTGCCCGACTCCTCGACGCCTACGAGGAGATCTGGCGTGCCCGCGTGGAGAGCATCCAACAAATTCTTGACCAGGACAATAGGAAAGGTACCGAGTCATGACCGTAGTAAGTGTGAACAAAGATGTTGAAGCCCGCACCCTGACGTTTGTTGCCGAATTTGATGCGCCGGTGGAGCGTGTGTGGCAGCTGTGGGAGGACCCACGGCAGCTGGAGCGTTGGTGGGGACCGCCGAGCTACCCGGCGACGTTCGTCACGCACGACTTCCGGGTCGGCGGCGAGTCCACGTATTACATGACAACGCCCGAGGGCGAGACGCCGCGCGGCTGGTGGGACATCACCGTGATTGATGCACCGACCCGTTTCGAGTTCGACGACGGATTCTCCGATGAGAATGGCGAGCGCATGACGACCCCGGAAGCCGGTCACGCGGTGGTGGTGCTCGAGGACGTGAACGGGAAAACCCGAATGACCACAACCAACTACTTCCCCACTGCCGAATTGCTCGAGGAGATGGTGAAGATGGGGATGGAAGAAGGGATGCGCCTCGCGATGGGGCAAATCGACGACCTCCTCAAGGAAGTATCCGTCTGAGTCTGCCCCGCACCACCACCCACATCAAAACGAGGAAGAGGAACACACTGATGCCCGTAGTAAAGATCGACAAAGACGTTGACGCCCTGACCCTGGAACTGGTCGCCGAATTTGATGCCTCCGTCGAGCGTGTTTGGCAGCTCTGGGAAGACCCGCGCAAACTCGAGCGCTGGTGGGGCCCGCCGACGTGGCCCGCCACCTTCGAGACGCACGATTTTCAGATCGGGGGACGCGCGAACTATTACATGACCGGCCCCGAGGGCGAGAAGGCACGCGGCTGGTGGCAGTTCACCGCCATCAACCAGCATGTCGCGCTCGAACTCGATGACGGATTCGCCGACGACGACGGTACCCCGTCAACAACGATCGAGCCGGTGCACATGACGGTGACACTCGAGGCCGAAGGCGACAGGACGGTCCTCACCAACCTGACCCAGTTCGTCAGCATTGAACAGATGAACACCATGGTTGAGATGGGAATGGACGAGGGTTTGCGCGAGGCCGCCGGCCAGATGGATGCTGTCCTCGCCGAAGTTCCCGTCTAACCTGCCTGCCTACCCGGGATCAGGGCTCCCTCGTCGTCATCGACGCGGGAGCCCTGCGATTCTGCGCCTGACGTGAACGAGTCTCCGCCCGACGAGGGCGGCACCGTCGTCGAGCCATCGGGTACTCCCATGCCAGCTTCGGCTACATACCGAGGTCCATTCCGGCCAGCTTGCGTTCGCCCATTACTTCATCACAGAAACGGCAACCGAAATATCGCGGCGCATCCCGGGACTCCTGCTTGAGAACCCATTTGTGCAACTTCACGCGGCACCGAAGTCGTCGACTCATTTTCACCCCTCCTCACCTCAGGTGATGCCACTGTGGGCAAAATGATACGCCGGGCCAATCACGGGGGAAATAGTGGGGGAGCGCATCATCCGCGCTTGAACTTCACGCGTGACTGACCCGCGACAAGGCTCTCGATATGGCATCGATGGATGCTGCTACGTCTGCGGCATCCGTCGACCAATTGCTTACAGAGATGCGCAGTACCGCGCGTCCCGCCCACTCTGACCCGGACATCCACACGACACCGTCATCAATCAGCGCCTGCGTGACTGCCTTGGTCCGCTCGTCAGAACCGAAGGCTACTGAGATCTGGGTGAATACGACATCGTTGAGCACCTCGACCCCGGCGATTGACGACAACCCCTCCGCCAGGGAGCGTGCGTTGGCCGCGAGACCCTCGACGAGTGAGACGGCGCCGCTCCGCCCGAGACTACGCAGAGCCGCCCAGACCGGGATACCCCTGGCCCGCCTGGACAGCTCGGGAACCTGGTCCATCGGATCGGCAACGTGCGCCGTATCCCTGATGAAATAGCTGGTGTGGGCGGTGAACGCCGACTGTGCTGCGCCAGCGCGAGCCACAATGGCAACACCGCAGTCGTACGGCACGTTCAACGTCTTATGCGCGTCTGTAGCCCACGAGTCAGCCGTGTCGAGACCGTCCAGGGCAGCCGCCCAGCGGGGGCTCGCCGCCGCCCACAGGCCGAACGCTCCATCGACGTGCACCCAGGCGCCATGGCTATGCGCCATCCGAATCGCGTCACGAAGCGGGTCGAAGGCGCCCGAGTGGAGATTGCCGACCTGCAGGGCGACGATCAGCGGTCCAGACGCACTCTCCAATGCGTCAGCCAGGGCGTCCAGCCGTATCCGACCCTGGTTGTCGGATCCGACGCGAATCGGCTCTCCCAAACCCAGGTACCGCAGAACCAGCTCGACCGAACTATGCACCTCGTCTCCCACCAGCACCGTCACCCGTGGCGCCCCGGTCAGGCCATCACGATTGACGTTCCAGCCGGCCGCTTCCAGGACCGCTCCACGTCCGGAGGCCAGGCCAACAAAGTTCGCCATGGTGCCGCCGGTGGTAAACCCGACCGAACTCGTTGCGGGAAGGCCGAGCAGGTCGAGGATCCATGCACCGGCGCGCTCCTCGATGGCCGCGGCGGCCGGGGTCGCATACCGCAACCCGTTGTTCTGGTCCCACGCGCTCACCAGCCAGTCCGACGCCAACGCTGCCGGTAGCGTCCCACCCATCACCCACCCGAAGAATCGGCCGGAGCCAATCGCCATCAGCCCCGGCTCTGCAAGCCGTGCGAGTTCGTCGATGACCCCCGTCGGGTCGGTCGGACCGTCCGGAAGGTCCATCGCGAACGCAGATTCGAGTTGCACGATGTCGTTGTGGGGGCTGACCTGGCGGGAGGGAAGCGACTCCAGCCATCGGGTGGCGTGCGACATGGCATGCGCAAGAGGCGCCTGGTAGTCGTCCGGAGACAGGGGCACGGGGTCAGAATACGCCGATGCGGTGCCCCAAAACTAGAGGGTTCCGGCATCGCGGAGGTGCCTCGAATCGGCGAAATGCGGCGGGCGATTCTGGTCGAGGGCGGGGATGCTCCGACGGAAAAACAGCACCCCTCCCGGTGTGTGAGGAATAAGATCTCGCCATGATTAGCGGCGAGAGTGGCGAGAGTGGCCAGAGTAAAATCCCGAAACCCGCCAGGCGCACCTCGGAGAATGCCGCCACTATGACATTGCCGGTGGCCATGACAGGTCGGGCAAGCCCTGCGAAAGCGGCGGTCGGTGACAAACCGGTCTTTGTATACCTCGCCAGCCTGCCGCAGCCACAGCGCGGAATCGCCCAGGCGGTGGATGACCTAGCGGCGAAGACCCTGCCCAACCTCCAGCGCTCCGTGAAGTGGGGGATGGCGTACTACGGCGTTGGGGATGGGTGGTGCTTCAGCTGCGGTGGCTTCGCTGACCACGTCAAGCTGATGTTTATCAACGGAGTGACCCTCGAGCCGGTGCCGCCGGTAACACCGATCGGGATGGGCAAGGCCACGCGGGGCGTCGAACTCGATTCCGTGGAGGCCCTTGACCACGATCAGCTAGCGGCATGGATGAGACAGATCACGTCCAGGCCGGGCATCGGGGGCAAAAAGACGTAGCGACTGGCAGCCGAGGTATGCCCATTGGGGAGCACGGGCCACCGCGTCGAGGTCGGATACCGCAAAAGGTGTAGAGGAAGATGATGCCGTGGGGTGACGTGCCGATTGTCAGACGCCACGAGAGTGGTGTTATGAGAGAAGACACCAGACGACCTGTTCGAATCCTGATCGGCGACCTGGATGCAGCGCGGGCAGACGAGCTGCGCGTCGCGTTCGAATCTGAAGACTGGGAGGTGGAGATCGCAACCACCGAGTCGGCCGCATTCACCGCGGCGATGGACAGAACTTTCGACATCATTGTGGCGGACCAACACCTCACCGGTTCGAACGGCAGCGGCGTCGCCGCGTTGCTTCGTTCCAGCGGTGCGAGCGCGCCGATCTTCCTGCTCAGCGATTTCACGTCGCTTCCTTCTCGACACGGCGAGAGCCTTGCGCCGATCGAATATCTCGGCCACACACTGGCATCCCACGAAATCGTCTTCGCCGTACAGCGCGTTGTGCAGCGGCTGGGGCTGGCCGATGGTGGACGCAAAGTCGGCTACCTGACAATGGATGACCTGACCGCGCAGGTTTGGCGCGATGACGAGCCGGTCGTTGTGAACCCGCTGGCGTTTGAAATGCTGCGCGTCCTCGCCGACGAACCGGGAACACCGGTATCGGTCGGCGGTATCCTACGCAAAGTCGCCTCCCGCGGGGTCCGGGTCCCCCGGGAAGTAGCCGAGCGGCTCCTTACCTCACTCGGCGCGACGCTCAACGCCGGCGGGCGACAGCTACTGCAGCTGGCCCCGAACGGCAGCTGGAGCCTGGCCGTCGCACCGCTGTAGCGGGCACAGAAAAGCGGCTGTCCCGAAATCGGGACAGCCGCTTTTCTGGTGTTGCTGCTACCGGCTTACGCCTGCGGCCTAGTACTCGCGGCGGGGTTTGCGCGGCGGGCCGTCGCTGCGACGGTTCGCTGCACCCTTGTCCGGGGCGAGCTCGATGAGCTTGCCGCTGATGCGGGTGTCCTGCAGCTTGTCGAGCACATCGCTCGGCAGGTCGGCCGGAAGGTCAACGATCGAGAAGTCTGGGAAGATCTTGATCGCCCCGAAGTCCTCGCGGCTGAGTCCACCCTCGTTGGCGAGTGCGCCAACGATCTGGCGGGGCTCGACCTTGTGACGCTTGCCAACCTCGATGCGGTACGAGGACAGTGCGCGGTTCGGGTCACGCGGACGACGCTCGCGCTCAACTCGCGCGGGGCGGTCCGAACGGTCGAAGCGATCGTTGCGGTCGCCGCCACGGTCGTTCCGGTCGCCGCGGTCGGCGCGCACCGGGGCGTTCGCACGATCGCTTTCTTCACGCTCACGGCGCTGCTGGCGAACATCCTCGGGAGTCATCAGCAGGGGAGTGTCGCCCTGCGCAACAACGGCGAGCGCTGCTGCCACGTCTTCCTCGGGAACGTCATGGTGCTTGACGTAGTGGCCAACGATGTCGCGGAACGCGCTGATGCGGTCCATGTTCTGCAGTGCTTCGGTGATGGCGTCGTCGAAGCGCGCGAGGCGGGTGACGTTGACGTCCTCAACACTCGGCAGCTGCATCTGGGTGAGCGGCTGGCGGGTGGCCTTCTCGATCGCGGTCAGCAGGCGACGCTCACGCGGGGTGACGAAGCTGATGGCCGAACCACTGCGGCCGGCGCGGCCCGTACGGCCGATGCGGTGCACGTAGGACTCGGTGTCGATCGGGATGTCGTAGTTGACGACGTGGCTGATGCGGTCGACGTCGAGGCCTCGGGCCGCGACGTCGGTGGCGACCAGGATGTCGAGCTTGCCGCTCTTCAGCTGGTTGACGGTGCGCTCACGCTGGGCCTGGGCGACGTCACCACTGATGGCCATCGCGGAGTAGCCGCGCGCACGCAGCTTCTCTGCGAGGGTCTCTGTCTCGTTTTTGGTGCGCACGAAGACGATCATGCCCTCGAAGTTTTCGACCTCGAGGATACGGGTGAGGGCGTCGACCTTCTGCGGGTACGACACCATCAGGTAGCGCTGCGTGGTGTTCGCGGAGGTCGTGGTCTTGTTTTTGACCGTGATCTCTTCCGGGTCGTTCAGGTACTTCTTGGAGATACGGCGAATCTGGGGCGGCATGGTCGCCGAGAACAGCGCGACCTGCTTGTCGTCCGGGGTGTCGGCGAGGATTGTCTCGACGTCCTCGGCGAAGCCCATCTTGAGCATCTCGTCTGCCTCATCGAGCACAAGGTACTTGAGCTCGGACAGGTCGAGGGTGCCCTTTTCGAGGTGGTCCATGATGCGGCCGGGAGTACCGACAACAACGTGCACACCGCGGCGCAGCGCCGACAGCTGCACGCCGTAGGCCTGTCCGCCGTAGACGGGAAGAACGTGTACACCCTTCATGTGGGAGGCGTAGCGTTCGAACGCTTCGCACACCTGCAGGGCGAGTTCACGGGTTGGGGCAAGCACGAGGGCCTGCGGGCTTTTCTGGGAGATGTCGAGACGCGAGAGAATCGGGAGAGCGAACGCGGCAGTCTTGCCGGTTCCGGTCTGAGCGAGGCCTACAACGTCGCGGCCTTCAAGCAGCGGCGGAATGGTGGCGGCCTGGATCGCCGAGGGAGTTTCGTATCCGACATCCTGCAACGCTTTAAGTACAGCATCGCTCAGCCCCAGTTCAGAGAAGGGCTTTGCTTCGCGAGCAGTGGTGTCTGCCTCGCTCTGCTCGGTTGTATCAGGAGTGGTCATAGTATTAGGGTAGTCGGTCGACGTGTGTCTTCCGTCCGCGGCGCGCTGCCCTGAAGTCTTATGCCTTGACTTCAGTTCGCCCTCGCCGTATCTTGCCGCCGCCGGCGACGTCTCTTCGCCTCTCCGTCGCCGTATGGGCGACCGCTCCGCACCCTCTCTTCGCCACGCCGGGATGCTGCACAGCCGGTACTGCACCGTCGGGCTGTCCAAACACGGCAGGATGAGACTTATGGTCAACAGCGAATCCATCACCGGTGAACAGCAGCCCTGGGTCAAGAACTATCAGCCGGGAGTTCCCGCCGAGATCGAACTGCCCACCGAGTCACTGGTCGAGATGCTCGCGCGCTCCGTCGCCGAAGCCGGCTCGCTTCCCGCCCTGGAGTTCTTCGGCCGCCGCACCAGTTACACCGACCTCGGCGACCAGATCGACCGCGCTGCCGAGGGACTCCGCCAGCTCGGCGTTCGCGCCGGCGACCGAGTCGCCCTTATCCTGCCGAACTGCCCGCAGCATGTTGTCGCCTTTTATGCGGTACTGCGCCTCGGCGCCGTCGCTGTCGAACACAACCCGCTGTACACCGCCCGCGAGCTTCGCCACCAGTTCGAAGACCACCAGGCCCGCATCGTGATCGCCTGGGACAAGGTTGTCCCGGCGGTGCAATCCTTCCCCAGGGACATCGAGATCGACCAGGTCGTCTCGGTCAACCTGCTCGAGGCATTCCCCACCCTCAAACGTCTCGCCCTGAACCTGCCGATCAAGAAACTGCGCGCGTCCCGCGACGCGCTCAGCGGTGCAGCATCCGGCACCCTGCCCTGGAAAAAGCTTCTCAGCCACGGCGCGATCGACACCGCGCACCCGCGCCCGTCGGTCTCCGACCTTGCCGCCATCCAGTACACCTCCGGCACCACCGGCACGGCAAAGGGTGCGATGCTGACGCATTTCAACCTGTACTCGAACGCCCTTCAGGGGGAGGCGTGGATGGAAGGCGCCGAGATGCAGAAGGAGATCTTCTACGCGATCCTGCCGATGTTCCACGCGTTCGGAATGACGCTGTACCTGACCTACGGCATCCGCAAACAAGCCCTGATCGTGCTGTTCCCCAAATTCGACCCCGACCTGGTGCTCGCGGCGTTCAAAAAGTCGCCGGCGACCGTCTACTGCGCCGTGCCGCCGATCTACGAGCGCACCGCAATCGCGGCGAAGGCCAAGGGCATCTCACTGAAGTCCTGCAAATACTGCATCTCCGGCGCCATGAACCTGCCCGACCACGTTGTGCAGCTGTGGGAGTCCGTCTCCGGCGGCCTGCTGGTCGAGGGGTACGGCATGACCGAGTCCTCCCCGGTCGCGCTCGGCAACCCGTTCCACTCCACCCGCCGCAACGGCACCATCGGTGTTCCCTTCCCCTCCACCCTGATGAAGGTGGTCGACCTGCTTGACCCCACCGTGGAGGTCGAGCAGGGCCATCCCGGCGAGCTGATGATCAAGGGTCCGCAGGTTTTCCAGGGCTACTGGAACAACCCGGAGGAAACCGCTAAAACCCTCACCGCTGACGGCTGGCTACGTACCGGCGACGTGGTGACGGTCGACGCCGACGGTTTCACCACGATCGTCGACCGGGCGAAGGAACTGATCATCACGGGCGGGTTCAACGTATCGCCCTCCGAGGTCGAAACTGTTCTCCGCCTACACAGTGACGTGGTGGATGCTGCGGTCTTCGGTAGCCCGCTCGAGCGTGGTGGCGAAATGGTGGTCGCTGCCGTGGAGCTCGCGCCCGGCGTCACCCTCAACGAGGAGGCGCTGCGTGCGCACTGCCGCGAGCACCTCGCCGCGTACAAGATCCCGAAGCGGATCGTGCAGATGAAGGAGACCCCACGGTCGCTTCTTGGCAAAATCCTGCGCAAACAGGTCAAGGAGCAGGTGCTCCCGCAGCTGTAATGGTGGACGTGGCCACCGCCACAGTTGACCCTCCGGTTGCCGGAGGCCCAATGATGGAAGCATGTTCACCATCGGCGAGTTCGCCCAGCTCACAGAAATCACCGTCAAAGCACTCCACCACTACGACGACGTCGGAGTTCTCCGGCCCGCCGAGATCGACCCGAAATCACGGTATCGCCGGTACTCAGCTGCCCAGCTTCGGCCAGCGTTACGGTTACGTGCGCTTCGCGACGCCGACGTGCCGCTGACCAGCCTCGCCGGCGTGGTGGATGATCGATCAGCAATCGCGGTCCTTGAGGGACATCGGATCGAGCTGGTTGCGGCGAGGGCCGCCCAGGACCGGGCCTACGACCGAGCGATCGCCATCGTCGAAGCGCTGGCCGCCGAGTCTCACGTGCAGGTTCGCGATGCTCCGGCCCAGCCCTACGTCGGTACCGTGCTGCGTATCGACGAGGCCGACCTGCTCGAGGATGATGAGGCAAACGACGAGTTCACTGCCTTGTATTCGCGGGCAATCGAATGGGGAGCGGCGCCGACCGGAACCTTCTGGACAACGCTTCGTTCAGGGGGCGACGATACGGTCGAGATGGTTCTGTGCATCGCGACAGCCGAGCATCCAGCAGACGCAACTGAGGCCATGGGGATTGAGGCCGGTGAGCTGCCCGATCGCAGCGAGCTCGTCACCGCCTGGCTCGGAGACCAGTCAGGGCTAGTCGAGGGCGTGCTGCACCCGGCAGTTGTGGCGATCTTCGAGGAACTCGAAGAGCGGGGACTGGACACCACGATGAACAATATTCGACAGATCGTGTTGCCGGATGGGGGCGTCGAAGTGGTGACCACGCTGCACACAACAGTCGTCGATTAAGCGGTCCACCACAGTGTTGTCGTGGTCCAGCAGTAGCATCCGCACAGGAAATAGGTGCCGACGGATCGCTATCGAACGGCGGGGCGCGGAGCCGGACGCAGGTAATCGAGCAGGACACCGCCGAGGATGCTGATCCCGAGGATAGCGAGCGCCGGCCACAGCATCACCGGCCCAACGATGTCGCGGACATCGATGCCAAGAAGCGGTTTGGCCGCGAACGTGCAGAC